>Ga0209013_10001513_pt1 | contig 21496 bp, 21 predicted proteins | sample Cruoilmetagenom2_FD_187291 | JGI IMG/M metagenome (GOLD analysis project Ga0209013, IMG submission 187291) | Oil polluted marine microbial communities from Coal Oil Point, Santa Barbara, California, USA - Sample 2 (SPAdes) (version 2) | ecosystem: Environmental > Aquatic > Marine > Oil seeps ...
AAAAGCATTGGGGCTGAAGAGTTCAACCATTTTGAGACTCATTATCCTCCCCCAGGCAATCCGGATCATCATTCCCCCTCTGACAAGCCAATATTTAAACCTGATCAAAAATTCAAGTCTGGCTGCGGCCGTTGCCTATCAGGAACTTGTGGGTGTCGGCATCACGGTGCTCAGCCAAACCGGAAAAAGCGTTGAAGTCATTTCAATCGTCATCATGGTTTACTTGGTCATGAGCTTATTTACTTCACTCTTAATGAATATATACAACAAATACTCACAACTGGTAGAGAGGTGAGCCATATGAAGAAGGATGAACTAAAGACAAAGGCAAAGGAACCCCGACTACCGGAAATAGCACCAATGATTGCCTCTATCGGGATTGCAGGCTGGCTGAAAAAGAATTTGTTCAGCAGCTGGCTGAATTCGATTCTCACGATTTTCTTTGCTGCCATCACAGCATTTATTTTAATCGGTTCATTTGAATGGGTTTTCTTTAAAGCCGAGTGGAATGTTATTTCCGCGAATTTCAAGTTATTTGTGGTCGGCCAGTATCCTCAAGCTGAATTGTGGAGGATTTGGATTGGCCTGACCATTATCTCCGCATTGCTGGGTCTTTCATGGGGAATCTGGAAAGGAACCATGGGGCATCTGACGTTGGCGATAGCCTGGATATATCTTGTCTTGGTTTGCTTGCCATTCGTCTTGATGGAAACCCGTATCTGGTTGTTGGCTAATATTGTTGTAATTATGGGTGCCTATTTTACGGGTAGAAAATCCTCAAAGTTAAAAAAGTTCACGCTAGCCGGATGGTTCCTGATGTTCCCCGTTATCATTTTCCTACTGAATGGATTCGGTGTATTCAATCATGTGGGCACGAACTTATGGGGCGGTTTTTTATTGACGCTATTGATCGCTATCACTGCTATCGTGGTTTCATTTCCCCTGGGTGTCCTGCTTGCGTTGGGGAGAAGGAGTAAACTCCCTGTGATTCGTTGGTTCAGTATTTGCTATATCGAATTGATCCGTGGCGTCCCATTGATCACGATTTTGTTTGTAGCCCAGCTGATGTTGCCCCTATTCATGGGACATGGAATCGAAATCGATAATGTGGTCAGAGCAATGGTCGGGTTCACGCTATTTACCGCAGCCTATTTGGCTGAGAATATTCGCGGAGGTTTGCAATCCATCCCCCGCGGTCAGTTTGAAGCAGCGGAAGCACTTGGACTGAATGCCACGTTCAAGATGACCTTCATTATCCTTCCGCAAGCGTTGCGTGCTGTCATTCCTGCAATGGTCGGGAATTTCATCGGGATATTCAAAGATACATCACTGGTCGCCATCGTGGGATTAACCGATATTCTCGGAATGGGTAAAAATATCATATCCAATCCGGAATTTTTGGGGACACAGATGGAAGTCTTCATATTCGTCGCGCTCGTCTTCCTTATTTTCTGCAATATGATGTCCTATGCGAGCAGAAGGCTAGAAGGAGCTTTAGGCGTAGGAAAAAGATAGTTGAACTACTTTATCCATCACAATTTAAGGAGGCTACTGTATGTTGAAAGAATTTAACTCGGAAATACCTCTAGAACAGAGAGAAGATATTGTCGTATGCAACAACATCAATAAATGGTTCGGTAAGCTCCATGTATTGAATAATGTATCGCTGAATGTTAAGCAAGGCGAAGTTGTTGTTATTTTGTGACCTTCAGGTTCTGGGAAGTCCACGTTCATCCGAACCGTCAATGGACTGGAGGAAATTCAAAAAGGGGAAATAACGGTTGACGACATCCCCCTATCCAATGATGTTGCCGATATCGAGGCAATTCGGAAAGAAACAGGAATGGTCTTCCAATCATTTAACCTGTTCCCTCATATGACCATTCTGAAAAACATCACACTCGCACCGATCTGGGTACGAAAATGGCCAAAAGCCAAGGCGGAGAAAATTGCGCTGGAACTGCTTGAACGAGTCGGCATCCCGGAACAGGCCCACAAATATCCAGGACAGCTTTCAGGCGGACAGCAACAAAGGGTAGCAATCGCCAGGGCAATGGCCATGCAGCCGAAAATCATGTTATTCGATGAGCCAACTTCAGCATTGGACCCTGAGATGATAAAAGAAGTTCTGGATGTAATCAAAACACTGGCAGGTTCAGGGATCACGATGCTGGTGGTCACACATGAGATGAACTTTGCTCGTGAAGTGGCTGACCGAATTGTCCTTTTTGATTTTGGCGAAATCATCGAGATTGGGACACCAAGTGAATTGTTCGATAACCCCAAACATGAACGAACTAAGTTGTTCCTGTCCCAGATTTTATAAAGTTACTGCTATGTGAAGGAGATGATAAGAATAGAAAAAGACTTGAAATATGCAAGAGCGAAAAAAAAGGTGGAAGCACTGAAAGCTTTTTATATTCATTTGACGGTTTATCTTTTAGTGAATGCCATGCTAGTATCGATTAATTTCCTTACAGATGCAGGTAATTGGTGGTTCGTGTATCCTCTTTGTGGTTGGGGAATCGGGATTTTCATTCATGGGTTGACCACATTCGCCAATGGTTATGGATCGGATTGGGAAGAGAGAAAAATCAAGGAGTACATGGGGAAAGATAAGAAAGAATATTGAGCAATTCCTGAATAATCCTTATCCCCCAAAATGCGAAAACCCTCCAACGGCTCTGGAGGGTTTTCGCATTTCTATGTCCATTACAGTTGTTTACTGTTTTGATCTTTACTGTTGTTATTTTTGCTTGCACTATCTGCTTTTCTGAATTCCTTATCGTACAAGACTTCCTGCGTATCGGTAAGACCATTACTTTTAGTCGTCATTTTTTGATGAGGTTCTTTTTTCGGATCCATATTCGGACCTCCCTTCTCTGTTTTTCAATGCACTTATTAGTTTCCAGCAAATCGACAATCTTATACTTTCAAAGGCGAAAAAATCGCAAACAAAAAATCCAGCGAAACTATGTTGGATTATTTGCCGTAAAGCCAGAAGTAAAAAATGGCAAGATAGACCTTACGTTCATCCATTGAGGTATGAGAACCAAGCTTAATATGGATATTGTGTGAAATTGCTTGAAATGCTGGATGCATGGCATATGGAAAGATTCCAAAACGATAAGATGCATTTAATCGGTTTTGTTCATCGCGAATGTCAATATCCCCTGTCATATTTTTCGAATCGATTTTTCGCGACAATTTCAGGCTATCGAGATATAAGACTCCTTTGTTCTTGAACACGCTGTTTAGCCATGGCTGTACATACATACCAATTACTTCATCTTGATTATCCTTAATCGTCAGTCGAAATTGCTTCCATTCATTTTTCACGGTAAATGAAAAAACTCGTGATCGATCCAGTGACATTACATCATAAGTTATCGGTAGAATAAGTCCCGCTGATACAAGAGAGAAGACAGTCAAAGACCTTGAAATTGGTTTTCTCTCTGTAGGTTCCACCACAAACAATTTTTCACCTTCATGAGAAACCAAATACAGTCGGGAATGAAAAGAAATATCTGTTTGAAAATTGAATTCATTCAATGAGAAATCGTGAGTTTCGGTATTTTGTATGGTTTCAGGAAGTTTTTCACTTGCTCCTCTGAAATAGATTGAACTTACAAAGGAAAAAAAGGCAGATAGCAGGACGATTACCAACGGTTCCAAATCAGAGAAAAACTCAATATAAGTTAAAAATGCAATCAATGGAACAGCAATAGTAGCAAGAATCCCTGTTCGAAAAGAATAAGTAGAATATCTAGCATATAGATTCTTCACTTCAATCACCTCTCTCCTATTTACGAGTTTCGATGAAAGAAGTTTCAATTATCTGCCTGAGCATGTCTTGCCGACTTGGAACTGATGATAGTAGCAAATAAGACACAAGCAAACCAAAAAAACTTCCTATAAAAAAAAGCAACAAATCGCTTGAGGGAATCTCTCTCGATTTGTTGCTTTCAGGAATGATACTCTCTCCTAATTATGAATAAATGTATTCAGGTTTTTCTTGTTTTTCTTGTTTTTCTCCCAAGAAATCATTGCACTTCATTTCCATACAGTTCTTATCCAGATACATTTGATGGTCTGCATTTTTAACAAGCTCTTCCAGGTCTGTCCCATCCTCAGGAAAGAAACTCATCCCGATGGAAGCAGAAACAGGAGCACCGATGGACGGAGTCAATTTGTCGATTGCTTGCTTCCACTGTTCTATTTGCTGGAGTCCTTGCTGTTCATTTATTTTTGGAGCTATGACAATAAACTCGTCCCCTCCCCATCGGCAAACAATATCAGCTTTATGACTGTTTTCTTTCAAAATACCTGAAATGCGTATCAGAACCTCATCCCCGACATTGTGACCATGGTTATCATTTATGAGTTTGAACCAGTTGATATCTATCAAAAATAATGTCATTGATCTCTGATGCTTTTCAGCTTGTTTTGCTACTTTCCGGAATTTGCGGAAGATGTACCGTCTATTTTTGGTATTTGTCAAAGGATCAAAGTCAGACAAGAACTTGGCTTGATCATATTTTCCCCCAAAATACCAAGCAATGATAATGACTGGTAAATTGTGAGTGACCTCATCCCAATTAAATTCTCCAGTCTCCAGATAGTAGTAATACATCCATCTTAAAGCTGAAATGACCGTCAAGGAAATACAGGCAATTCTACCGTAATATTTCAATCGTGAATCCTCCTTCATTAGAAGTTGGGGGTACTAAAATTATTGATATGTATGGACACGTTTGAATGAGAGCCAATTATCCGCCACATCCCATTTTTCTTCCAACAAAGTACATTTTACCATTCTTCCAATAAAAATAAAGACTTTTGCACTATACCATCGGTTCTTCGGACTTGAAAAACTTATTTAGTTATATTTCTCCACGTGTTTGTTGTCCTTTCGCTATTCCTTATAAAAAAGACTAAACAAGCAATTGCTGTCATTTACTTGTTTAGTCTTTCAACTTCTATAAAATTCGGTTTTTACCTTCGCTCTTCGCTTGATATAAACGTGCGTCTGCTTTTGCCGTCAAATCCTCCAAACAATACCCGTCTTGCGGATAATATGAAATGCCTCCAGATATCGTAATGATTTCTCCGGAAGGGCTAATTTTTTCCGATAGTGTTTCCCGGAATTGATTTGCTAAGAGCCGTGCATCCTGCTCACTTGTTTCCGGCAGGAGAATGATAAATTCCTCCCCCCCGTATCTACAGCATGCATCTTGTGGTCGTGTTCCATCTACCATTTGTATGGCAAGAAATTGAAGAACCTGGTCCCCGACATTATGGCCGAATGTATCGTTGACTTTCTTGAAATTATCGATATCGATAAATACCATTGCAAATGGAGTTTCATTTTCAATCCATTTGTTTGTTTTTTCATTAAATACCCTGCGATTGTGTAAACCCGTCAGCAAGTCTGTTGTGGATTGTTCCATGAAATGATTCATTTGATTGTGCAAATAGGCAAAGCTATTCAGTAATGCCTTCTTCAACTGGACTGCTTCATAATAGAAGGTATTGATTTGGTCCAAATCGGCTTCCTGGTTTTTATCCGTGCTGATTTCAGCATAATGAGCCAGTTGGTTCAACGGTCGCGCTATCTTCCTCGAAATGAAAAAGAGTACGAATAGGGAGATTATTAATAGCGGCAAGGAAGTCATGAACATCGTCTTCAGCATTTTTTCTGCCGGTTGCAGCGAAACTGCCGTTTCTCTTTGAGCGACAATTCCCCAGTTGGCAATCGAAATCGGAGCGTAACCCGACAACATATCTATGCCCAGAGAATTGATGACTTGACTGGCCCCATGTTCCCCTCTTAAAACCTTTTGAACGACCTCATTCCTACTGACATCAGACAGAACCCGATTTTTGTCTTGGTGATAGATGATTTGCCCGTTTTGATCCACCACGTACACGTAAGATCCATCTTGATAAAAGTGTTCTCCAAGAATTTCATGTAACACATTGAATTCCTTCAGATAGAGTAATCCCCCCACCAGCCCCAAATAGTTCTGATTTACATCAAAAATAGGCACAGAAACAAAAATAACTTGTTTACCTGTAAGTGAAGTATAAGGGGTTGATATAATAGGTCTTTTTTCGGCCAGTGCCTGCTTCCCGCCTTCTGTGGACAGGATCTGGTTGATTAAATCCGGATTTTCAGGAGCAATCGTGAGGATTTTACCTTGTCCGTCTGTCACTAAAATTGAATTAAATGTATGTATCTGGTCTTTCAGACGATTTGCTTCATGCTTGATTTTCGTTTCATCCTTCATGAAGCCAGACATTTCCCCCGCACTGTATGACAACATTTGAAGAGCTGAATTAAAATAAGTGTCGGTTGTTTGAGCAAGCTTCTCTGCATACACCCGATTGGTTTCCAGCGTATTATCTTTTAACGTTTGAGTATTGATTTGATAGCTGCTCCAAGTAGTGCTGGCGATCGCTAAAACAAATGACAAAAAAGCGACTAATATAATGTAATGATGTAACCTTAAGCGATACTGCTTCATGAATATCCTCCAATAGGTAAAACTGAGCGGAAATTCCCATTAAACCCTAATTCAACTGATACTATTGTACCACCAAGGAAGGTTAAAAAAGTAATTTATAATAGTTTTATTTTTTGGGAATTATAAAGAATACTTCATTTATAATCTGGCATTTTCCTAAAAAATAATAATTCGCCTTGCACAACTTTAGTTTCACGAAACACTTACATTCTGATACTAGCATCTTTGCCCTACGGTCTTTCTACCTCTTATGAATTTGACCAACGACTACCATATACTCATTTTTCAGAAAATACATTTTTTTGTATTTACCTACCAATTTATTTTGATTAATATGACAAATAACACCATAGGATTCATTACTTCATAGTGTATATTTCAAATTTGGGAGGGAAAGAAGAATGGCAAAGTTTTCAAAATTAATTATTCCAACAGCACTCGCACTTACGCTCACTGTTTCATCAACCGCTTTCGCTGATCCACAATCAACACCGAACGGACCGTATATCGAAAACGAACAGAACATTTCTTTGGCAAGTTACCTATCTAATGAGGATTTGTATAAAAAGCTGGAGAAATTAGCTTCCTCATCGAAAGGCAAAATGAAGCTGGAAATCGCGGGCTATTCCAATCTTTCCTCAGATGGATATCAAACCGAAGTAGATAAAGGGGAACCCCTTTATGTCGTGAAATTTGGTGAGGCCGATCCCGCTAAGAAAAAAGTTTTGATTACCACACAAATACATGGAAATGAACAAATTGGGACAGAAGCAGCAATTGATATTATCCAAAAGCTTTCTTCAGGAGGAAATGAAGTCAACGATATACTTGATAAGGTTTCCATCTGGATTATGCCTCGAATTAATCCGGAAGGAGCTGATAATCTATATGAGGGCAAATGGTACCCAACGCGCTATACCCACCAAACTTGGTTGCCTGAAAATATCGGTCTCCCTGCAGATACGAAAGCTCCTTGGTACTATAATAGCGATGGCAGCGAACGGGCACAAAACAATAATGGGCGAATTGTTTATGGAATTCCAGGCTACGATCAGAACCGTGACTACAATCCAAACTTGGATTTCAAAATTACAGATGAAAATGCCAATGCAGTCACTGCATTCTTGAACGACAAGACCAAAAACAACAGTAATTTTGGCGGATTCAGTGTTACTGCAGAATCCCGCGTAGTTACTGATGTCTTCCAATCAATGCAGCCTGATTTGTTTGTTGATATTCACCACAGAGGATTCAATACTGTTTCTGATGAAGATAACCGTTCTGTTCCAATTCAAGTGGCTGCTGTTGTTGCAGATCCATACGTTGATCCATTTACAGGTCAGACATATGAAGTTGATGAAGATGTATTAAAACTCGGAAAACAAATTAACGCCCTTTCCAGTGAAGCACTTCAGAGAGGATTCTCTCATTTTGGAGCAACCCAAAAATATCCTGACGTGAACCTGCCTGGTACAGCATTAGGTGCCTTTGCCTTGAATGATGCTGCCATCATGCTGATGGAATTAAAAGGACAAAGTCAGACACTTGGACAAAAACAATCCGGCATGTTGAAAGAAACCATTAAAGTCCCATTATATGAAGTGTTCTCGGCACTTGCTGATGGCTCCATTCATGAAGTGGACACAGCAATCTACGATGCTATCCCAGAATCAACTAACCGAATTGAGGATCCATCGACTAGAGAAACCGAAAAAGATTTTTGATGCAAAAAGCAGCCCAAATATAGATTACTTGGGCTGCTTTTCATTTTTTTATTTATCTATCACTTTTCACTTTTCAATTCTCTCATTTTCTCATCCAGCTTCAGGAATAGCTTTTTCAACTCATCCTTTGGCACACTTGCATATTGGTCTCCGATACTTACTTCGTAATTACAACTGCCTTCACTTATTTCTCTTAAGTAGCTTGTCAGCCCAATCCCTGTTTCTTCATATAGCTCTATCAAAATTGGTTCTAGTTTCTCTTTTGATTCGTCAAAGTGAACGTGGAACATATTCGATACCGGTTGCTGCGGCAATGTGGATACATCATGGCAGGAGTTGAAAAGTTCAGCTAGTTCTTTTGCCTCTTCATGATACTGCCCCATTTTTTCCGATCGTTGGTCAAAGTAGTAATCGGCGCTCATGATATAAGGGTACAGACTGATTAAATCACCACCATGACGTCTTTTCCATATCTTCGATTGCTCAGTGAAGTCTTGATTTCCTGCAAGAATAGCCCCAGCAATCCCGCCGATTCCTTTATAAACTGAAACATATACACTATCGAACAAACTGCATACCTCCGGGGCAGTCTTTTGATAATAGGGAAGAATCTCAAGAAGTCGTGCACCGTCCAGATGCAGCTTGATTCCTTTCCCACGGCAATAGACGGATATTTTTTCGAGGGTTTCAAAGTCCGGCAATTGACCCCCGATTTCACGCTGGGGCAGTTCTAGCAGGAGGCATGCGATTTCATCATTCATGTTCATTACGTCATCCAGTTCAATGACCCTGTTTTTATCAGCAAGCAAAACAGTCTCAATGTGATGCAATTCCTTTAACCCATCTTCTTCATGAATCTCCAAATGGCTCAAAGGGTGATACGCTACGCGTTTCACACCTTTTTCGTCACACCAGATGCGTAACGCGATTTGCTGTGCCATTGTTCCACTCGGGAAAAACACGGCTGATTCTTTTCCTAAATACTTTGCCATCTTATCCTGGAAGTCTTCAATGACCTTCCCTTTGCCATACATATCACTCTCTAGCTCTCCATCAAATGCCTGGAAAGCCTCTTTCAGTATTTGTACATTTCTTGTCCCATGACCGACCACTTGATAGTTGGTTTCTTTAAATGCTTGTGCCAAAGACATCGTTTTGCTCATTATGTAGTCCCCCAATGTTTTATCTGAATAATTGCAATATGTTAAAGTATAGCACTTTTACTTTCCATAAATGTGCTTGATTATGGCCCGTGAAAAATTAAAAAGACAGGGAACTCTTCCCTGTCTTCGTGCCAAGAATATTATTTCTTTTTCTTTTTACCACGTTTTTTGGTGCTTGGTTGGTTCTTGTTTTTCGGCTTCTTCACATTCTCGATATCGAACTCAGAAGCAAATTCTGTTGTTGGTTTTGCCGGTCGGTTCGGTGTGGTAGCCGTATAAGCATCTTCTTTGTTCACAACTTTGGCATCGTTGACATCTGATTTGATATCGATGTCTTCACCAAATTCGGTCTGCAGATTGCCTTGTTGATAATAGCCCTTTTTATCATGTGGATCCGTGGTTTCCTTATCAATGACATGATTCCCCATAAAACGATGGAAAAATAACTCACCCACAGTAATTATTAGAGCAGAAATAAAGGATGCTGTTCCCAATGCAATCGGTTCCTCAATCAGCATATTCCCCATCATCCAGACTACGGCGTAGGCAAGGACAAAATCGGTAATCGCTGCAAAAACGTTCCCAACTCTGGGTAGAATAAACGCATCACCAACATATCCGATAACGGTCAAGACGACGCTCGTGATCAGGATATCTGTAAAGGAAACGCCAAAAAACCATCCTAAAACGATCCATAATACCGCAAGAACCATGATCCACTTAATTAAAAATGCTTTAAAATTCATGTGTTTTCATCTCCTTTCTCCATTTTGAAAATCGCTGTTATCTTAACCTTTTTTTCGATTTTCATCCGAAGAACTCAAGCGTAAACATTGACAGTTCAGCTTATATTTAGTAAGTCTGATTGAGTTTTAATGCGTTTTTTCATTAGTGCCTTCCTGGATACCAGAGCTTGATTTACCAGGTTTTTTGTCAAATAATTTATTCAGTTCATTGAAAGTCAAACCCGATTGGGCATTCTGTTTTTTTACTTCATTTATGTTTGTTCCTGCCACAGTAAATTGATCCTGGTGATTTTCTTCCATCGCAAAGCACCTCCATTTCCCTTATCTTTTCTCAAAACGGATTTTTTAGTCTTTCAAAAGAATTAAAATTGAAAAAAGCCCGAAAATCGTCAACCGATTTTCAGGCTCATTATTTAGCTCCAGTCATTCCCAAGCGCACGGCGGGAGACTTTTTTTCCATCATATGAATAAAGAATCGGTTTATTCTCAACATAAGTTTCCATATGCACAGTGTGTCCCCATAGTTGAAAAATATATGGAAGTACGTTTTCCAAGTAATGTGGATCCAGTTCATTGCCTTCAAAACCATGGTGCAGATACAGTTCACCATTACGTGAATAATCGCCATTCTCAACCGTGATATATGGGAAGCCGCCATTCACTCTCATGGAAACAAGCTGATCCCTTACATTTTCATGATCTTTATCCGTAATTTTATAATCGTTATTTTTTTTCTCAAACAAATATAAATCTTCCTGCTTCACCAATTCTTTCGTTAAGTAATTTCGAATGAATGATATATCTGAGTCCATTTCTCTTACTTCAAACATTTTTTCCCTGCCCGAATTTGGCTTGACCCCGAATCTTTTCATTTCTTCAGTCGGATGATCATACCTTTTTTCAATATCCTCAAAGATTTTCAAACCCAAATAGTATGGATTGATGGACGTTTTGGAAGGCTGTACCACGTTTGCGTTCAAGGAGGAAAACTCGATGGTTTCCTCTGTCGTCAAATCAAGCTCCCTTAAAATTCGTTGGTGCCAATAGGAAGCCCAGCCCTCGTTCATGATTTTCGTTTCCAGCTGGGGCCAGAAGTAAAGCATTTCCTCCCGCATCATCGTCAGGATATCCCGTTGCCAGTCCTCTAGCTCCCGACTGTATTCTTCAATAAATAACAGCAAATCCTTTTCGGGCTTGGGAGGGAATTTTTTTCTTTTTGGAATAATGATTTTCTGCTCGGAAGTTTGTTGTCCCAAGTTCCATAAATCATCATACGGTGTTTTTCGGACTTTTTCAGTTTCCACTTCATCTTCCATGTCATATGCACCAAGCTTCGGTCTTAAAATGGAGGGATCGATGTGCTCCTGTATGGCCAGCACAGCATCAAGAAAACGTTCCACTTCGTCCTTGCCATACAGCATTTCATAGGCCGCGATCCGTTCTGCAGTAGCGGTCATGCTTTCCACCATATCTTTTCTTGTGTTGGAAAACCGTATATTGTTCTTGAAAAAATCACAGTGCGCCAGCACATGTGCAATAATGAGCTTATTTTGAATCAGGCTGTTCGTGTCCAGCAAAAACGCATAGCATGGATTCGAATTGATGACCAGCTCGTAGATTTGACTTAACCCGAAATCGTATTGAAGCTTCATTTTATGGAACTGCTTACCAAAGCTCCAATGAGTGAATCGAGTTGGCATGCCATAGGCACCGAATGTATAAATAATATCCGCAGGACAGATTTCATAGCGCATTGGATAAAAATCAAGGCCAAAACCAGAGGCAATTTCGGTTATTTCATCAATAGCACGATGGAGCTTTTTTTCCATACATTAAATTCCTCCTGCGTTGTTTATAAGGTTGCATCCAGTTTCATCAGCTTAAGATGGAGCGACTTCTTTTTTGAAAAAACTCTTCAATGCATGGTAGACATCCCGTTTTTCTTTCAGGACATAATGACGGAATTTTTTGTCATCAATCTTTTTATACGTGTTCATCAAGGTGGAATACCGGCTATGTTCATTTACTTCCCCATAACCAAACATACTGGAAACAGCCATTAGTTCTTTGACAAGCCTCATGCACCTTTCATTATCATTGGTCATGTTTTCCCCATCCGAAAAATGGACCGGGTATATATTGAATCGAGCTGGATTGTATTTTTCACTGATCAATTCCAATGCTTTCTGATAGGCGGATGAACAAATGGTTCCGCCGCTTTCTCCTTTTGAAAAAAAGTCTTCCTCACTGACCACTTTCGCTTCTGTATGATGGGCAATGAATTCGATTTCCACTGTTTCGTACTTGGAGCGCAGGAACTTCGTCATCCAGAAAAAGAAGCTTCTGGCCATATACTTCTCAAAGTTCCCCATCGATGCACTCGTATCCATCATCGCAAGAACTACAGCTTTAGACTCCGGTTTCACCACTTCATTCCATGTTTTGAAACGCAAATCATCATTATGGATCGGTGAAATTTCTGCTGTTCCTTTCATGGCATTTCTTTTGATTGCGGTCAAAATCGTTTGTTTTTTATCTATATTTCCCATAAGCCCTTTTTTACGGATGTCATTAAATTCGATTTTCTCGGTGGTAATTTCAGCTTGTTCTTTTTGTTCAAGATTCGGTAATTCCATTTCATTGAAGAGAGCAGTCTCCAGTTCCGCAATCGTTACTTCCGCTTCTGTGAAATCTTTTCCTGCTTGATCTCCGGCTTCTTTCCCCTGGCCTGGAGCTGCTTTTCCCTTCCCTGGCTCACGCGCGACGACATCTCCTACTTGGCTGTCCCCATTTCCCTGACCTATATGTTTGGATTTGTCGGAATTGTAACGGATTTTGTATTCATCCAATGAACGGATCGGGATTTTGATGACATCTCGTCCATTTGACATGACGATACTTTCTTCACTGATCAAATCGGGCAAATTATTCTTGATGGCTTCCTTCACTTTATCCATATGACGCAGCTGATCTTGGTACCCTTTCCGATGGAGGGACCAGTTTTCCTGTGAGATGACAAAACGATTATTTTGTTTTTCGTTCATTCTCTTCCACACCTATCTAATTTTTTTATCATATGCGGCGACGAACAAGTTATTGCATTAGAAATGCGGAAGTATTACACCAATTCGACACCATTCTGAAGTGTCCTATCGTCTCGGGACGAGTTGGACCTAATGTTTATAAAAAAACAAGACTAATCAAAATCAGTCTTGTTTTCTCTCTATCTATTTGACCTTATCGATTGAGCAGGCTTCCGACGTAACGCAATAGTTCGTTCGCCGAAACTGAATTATAGCCATGATCCTCAATCAATCGCGCGATTACCTCATTCACTTTTTTAAGCTGCGATTCATCAGGTGTTTTGGATGATGTCGTAATCTTGACCACATCTTTCAAATCGGCAAAGAGTTTCTTCTGAATGGCTTCACGCAACCGCTCATGGGAGTTGTATTCAAAACGTTTGCCCTTTCTGGCATAAGCGGAAATGCGAATGAGGATCTCCTCCCTGAACGCTTTCTTCGCATTTTCCGAAATGCCAATTTGTTCTTCAATGGAGCGCATGAGTTTTTCATCCGGGTTCATTTCTTCCCCCGTAAGTGGATCTCTCAGTTTGTTTTTATTGCAGAACGCTTCAACATTATCCAGGTAGTTATCCATCATGTTGATGGCCGATTCCTCATACGAATACACGAACGCTTTCTGGATTTCTTTTTTCGCAAGCTCATCATATTCTTTTCTGGCAATGGCAATGAAATTCATGTATTTTTCCCGATCTTCCTGTGAAATGGATGCATGTTGATCAAGCCCATCCTTCAGGGATCGCAAAACATCCAAGGCGTTGATTGCCGGGACTTCTTTGCGGATGATGGCTGAAGAAATCCGGTTGATCACATAACGTGGATCAATTCCATTCATCCCTTCATTCGGAAACTCCTTCTGAAGTTCTTCCAAATCTACCTGGTTGAACCCCTCCACATTTTCACCATCGTAAAGACGCATTTTCTTCAGAAGATCGATGCCTTGTTTCTTCGGTGTTTCGAGCCTTGTCAAAATGGAAAATATCGCAGCAACTCGCAGGGCATGAGGCGCAACATGGACATGTTTCATGTCACTTTCACTGATCATTTTTTCATAAATGCGTTCTTCCTGGCTCACTTTCAGATTGTAAGGAACCGGAATCACGATGATTCTCGAATGTAGTGCTTCATTCTTTTTATTGGCGATGAATGTCCGGTACTCAGTTTCATTCGTATGAGCCACGATCAGCTCGTCAGCACTGATCAGGGCAAATCGACCTGCCTTGAAATTTCCTTCCTGTGTCAATGACAACAAGTGCCACAGGAACTTCTCATCCAGCTTCAGCATTTCCTGGAATTCCATCATGCCTCGGTTTGCCTTATTGAATTCACCATCAAAACGGTAGGCACGCGGGTCCGATTCAGAACCGAATTCCGCAATCGTCGAGAAGTCGATGCTTCCCGTCAAATCGGCGATATCCTGTGATTTCGGATCGGAAGGCGTGAATGTTCCAATCCCTACCCTTTTATCTTCAGAGATGAAAATCCGTTCAACTATCACATCTTCAAGCCGTCCGTGATATTCCTTTTCAAGTCGCATCGTATTCAAAGGGGACAAACTGCCTTCAATACGGATTCCATATTCATTAAAGAAGTCGTCGCGCAAATTGTTCGGAATCAAGTGAAGTGGATCCTCGTGCATCGGGCATCCTTTTATTGCATAAATGGCACCTTCATCGGTTTTCGAATACTTCTCAAAACCACGTTTCAGTAAGGTGACAATTGTTGATTTACCGCCGCTGACAGGACCCATCAACAGCAAAATACGTTTTCGGACATCCAGTCTTTTTGCTGCGGGGTGGAAATACTCCTCCACAAGTCTTTCGATGGCTTTTTCAAGACCAAATATTTCCCCACCGAAAAAATTATACAATTTCTGCCCGTTTCTTTCCGTCAGCCCAGAGCTTTTTATCATGTTATAAACACGTGAATGAGCCGTTTGGGCAACTTCAGGTCTTTCCTTCACAATGGCTAAGTATTCCGCAAACGTGCCTTCCCATCTTAATTTACTTTCTTCTTCCCGGTAGTTCCTCACCTTATTAAGGATATCCATGATTCCCCTCCATTCAGGGCGTTGTTCATACATGATATGAACGGAAAGAGTTTATGATACCCGCGACTTTTGATAAAGGTTTATTTACTTCAAATAGTGCTCAAATAAAAAGGAATCCAAATCTTACGTTGGATTCCTTTTGTCTTATCCTATTGTCTGTTCTTCACTTTTTTCTTTAGTCAAAAACCAACCTGCCAGCGCAATTCCAATCAATACTGTATAGAAGATGAGCTTCCACTGAGTGGAGTGTGCAAAGTCATAAGAAATAATTCCCACATCGGGATGTCCCAATGTTAAGACAGCAAGCTTAACTCCTACCCAGCCGACAATTGCGAACGCGGCTATTTCAAGACCAGGCTTCGAATGAAGCAGTTTGACAAAAAAGTTTGCAGCGAAACGCATAATGATCAAACCAATTAAACCACCCGCAAAAATAACGAGGAATTTGCCACCGTCCATACCACCTATTTGTGGCAGATTGGTATTTGGGAGTGTCATTGCAAGTGCAACCGCAGCCAGAATCGAATCAACTGCGAAAGCAATGTCTGCCAATTCCACTTTGAAAACTGTGCCCCAAAATCCGGCTTTTTTCTTTTCCTGATCACCCTTTTTGTTTTCTAGATGTTTAAAGAAGAGTTTCCTCACAATATGATTGATTGCAATGAATAACAGGTACAGTGCACCGATTGCTTGAACCTGCCAAACATCGACTAGGAAAGAAATGATGAATAAAGAGGCAAAACGGAAGACGAATGCCCCTGCCAGTCCGTAGAAGAGCGCCCTTCTTCTTTCTTCTTCTGGGAGATGCTTTACCATAATAGCCAAAACAAGTGCATTATCCGCAGCCAATAATCCTTCGAGGCCGATTAATAATAACAATACCCATCCATATTCCAGTAAAATTGAAAAATCCAATTAATCTTCCTCCTTAATGAATATTACAAGCTCATTTAATACGGTCCCCTGAGCTTGCCTGATTTTTTATTAGACAGTCATTCAATGACGTTAAGTCATTCCACAATGATGGTTATTAAATCTTGGTCTACGCTTTCCACTCCTTGTTGGAAGGAAAGTTTTGTTTTAAATCTATAGGCTAAAGATTTTGTTGATACCTCGGTAGATTCAGGAAGTCTAAAAGTGAACGGGATTTCATTGATTGCATCAGAGTGAATATGTTCATTGGTTAAAATTGTGGTAAAATCCACCGTTTTTTCATTTTCCTCTTCGTCATTATAAACAATCAAGTCACAATCGATTCTTTTTAATTGCTGTTTAATGGTGCCCCCTTTTATCAGGAAATATCCCTTTACTTGCTCTCCTGGCCGGTAAGTTTCCTTTTCAAGTATCAAATCTATTTTTGGTGAACCAATTCCTATAAGTGACATATACTTCCTGAGTAGCATGAGTTTCCTCCCGGTTTCAATTTGTGAGGCTCTTACAGTCCATCTTTTGACTTTGTACGTCTTGCATCGAGACGTTCCTCTATTTTGGCAACCATCTGTTTATCCTTTAAAATATCTTCTTTATTTTTCTTGACCAACTCCGCAAAGGAAACTTTTCTTTTCATTTTTCCATACCCCCTTCCCTTATTTGTTGTTACTGAAAGTTCTCATCTGTCTAGAAAACAAAAAAACCTTTGCCAGAAACGGCAAAGGTTTAAACATAATAAAAGACCTTTACCAATAGGTAAAGGTCTTGCTAACAACGAATTCGTCGCCAACAAAGCCGGGAGATGTGAAACCTCCGAAATGACGACCTTGTTGTAAAAGCTACTCCCCTTTAGGAGAACTATTCAATTACTTATTAATAATATAATCTATTTCATATAATTTTGTCAATTTATTTAAAAATGAAAAGAAACTTCTAATTTCTATGGAATTTCCAGAAAAATGTTTCGACAAATTTCTCATTTTTCCTTGCCTGTGGATAAAGTTACTAACATTATCCAGACCACTTAGAATGCATTCCTGTGGACTATCAACAAGTTAGTCACAGATTATCCACCATTGACTGTGCATAAGAGAACGGTTGTTCTAAATCAAACTATCTGATAGATTTAAATTACATCAAGTCTATCGATTTATAGAGTCTTATATTTTTCTACTAATGAACTTCAATCATAAAAATGGGGGTAAATTCTCAATGAGTAAAATGTCATCCGAATTGTTGCTGGAGTCTTATATAAAAGCAAAAGAGCTTAAATTATGTCCAGAATTTATATCTTTGCTGGAAAATGAAATTCGTAAACGTTCCCTGACCATCTGAAAAACACCTACATGTTGTATTAAGGTATCATGTACCCGAAATTCAACTTGTAGGTGTTTTTTTGTCTTGCCAATCCCAAACTGCCGAAACTTAATTATGCTTTTTTGAAATAGACTTGGACACTTTGAATATGCTTTTCCATTAACAAACTAGCTTTCTGTGCATCTTGACTGTTTAGAGCCTCCATGATTTGCCAGTGGTATACCAAGGAATCTTGCATAACACTCCGAACCAGAAATACTTCTTTATGAGTCCCCAATACTTCTTGTACTTGCAAAACGAGTTTACTGATCGAGTGGTACATATCAATCATGACGACGTTTCTTGATGCAGCTGCAATCCTTTCGTGAAACATTATATTGGAATCAACATATTTCACTTGATTGAATTCCTCAATCGCTTCTTCCATATCCACAATCGTCTGCATTATGGTCATAAGGTCCTCAGCAGTGGCTCGACTGGCAGCCAAAAATGTCAATTCTTTTTCGATGACCCAACGTGCTTCAAAAATATCTTCCCATTCTGCATCTGATAAATAGAATTGGTAGACGAGTGACTCTGCATAGGAATTATTAAAGTTGGAAGCGATGAAAGTCCCTTTTTGAGATCTTTCGACAAGTCCCATGGATTCCAGGACTTTCAATGCCTCTCTTAAAGAAGTTCTACTGACTTGCAATAGATCCATTAGCTCCCGTTCTGGAGGCAACCGATCCCCCACTTTCAACTCCCCTGCAAAAAATAAATCTTTGATTTGATTGACGATTTTATCACCAATATTTAAGCGCTTCACAGGCTCAATCATAAAAAATTCACCGCTTTTCAATTTGATTTAGTGTTTCGCACTTAAATCTGGTGAACGCTTTGTTATGCTTTCTTCAACCCAAGTGCTATTGCCGTATTTCCTTTACTGAATGTCTTGTCTCTTGTTTTCACTAAGACATAAATCACGATTGCAAGTGCTGCGAGTGTAGTGAAAAGACCAATATAGATATTTTTAGTGAAACCGAGTGTTACATATCCGATAATGGAGATTAAGCTTGAAATCATGGCATATGGCATTTGTGTCATCAGATGGTCCATCGTATGAACCCCTCCGCCAATGGAAGCCAGAATCGTCGTATCGGATAGTGGAGAACTATGTTCACCAAAAATACATCCTGCAAGAACAGCTCCGAAGACTGGAATCAAGTAAGCCACATCGATAATCGCAACTATCTCTGCACCGATCGGCAACATTAAACCGAATGTTCCAAATGTGCTTCCCATTGAAAATGACATGAATGCTGATAGTAAGAAGAAAATTACTGGAAGCCATGCTAGCGACATATTGTTATCGATCAAGGAAGCCAAATACTGACCTACCCCCAGCAATGAGATGATTTGTGCGGTCATCAATGCCATAAATAGGATGGTCACACTTGGCAATACCGCTTTCATCCCTGAGCCGACTGCATTAGTCAATTCACGAACAGGAGTCTTGCGGTTTACTAGACGAACAATGGCAACGACAATAGCTACTAGTACGCTATAAACAAGTGCCTTGATTACGTCTGTGTTCATCAGAATTTGCAGTGGCGTTATCTTGCCATCAATATTTGAAATACCGATATAAATTGAGATGGCAATTGTCAAGGAGATGAGTGTAATTACTGGCAGCATAAGGTCGATCATCTTCCCGCCCGCTCTTACAGGGAGTGTGCTTTCTTCTTGACCCGCAACAGTTCCTCTTGCCGTATCAAATAGAATCCCTTCATCGTTTGCACGTTTTTCATCACGTTTCATTTGCCCGATATTCAATCTGAAGTAGGCAACCGCAATGACTAGCAATATCGTGGTCAAAGCATAATAGTTTGTCGGAATCGTCAACAAGTAAGCTTGAAATGCTTCGTATTGCGTAATGCCGTTATCTAGTAGAATGGTTCCGATCAAAGCTGCAATGAATCCCGCCCAAGCGGAAATTGGCAACATAATAATGACCGGAGCTGATGTGGAGTGCAGCATATATGCAAGTTTAGATCTGGAAATCCGGTGTTTATCTGTAATCGGACGTACTAGACTTCCGCGGAATAGGCAACTGAACGCATCATCAAAGAAACAGAGGAATCCTAAAAAGATGGTGGCAATCTTTGCTTGAAAAGGCGTCTTTACCCTCTTTATGGCCCATTCTGCAAAGGCATGCACCCCTCCTGAAATATAGATCAGTGTATTCAAAGCACCGATGAATAAAACAAAGAGAAAGATATTCCCTTCTCCAACAACCGAAAGCATGATTTCAAAAATAGAAGCAACTGTAGCCGTAATACTCCATGAATTTGCCATTAAAGCTCCAAAGATGATTCCTACCCCTAAAGATAATAGGATTCTTTTTGTAAGGATTGTTAAAGCAATCGTTATCACTGGCGGCAAAAGAGATAATATCGAACCTTCCATTGCAACTCCCCATTTCCTATTTGATTGCACATCATTTTCCAACTAATCTCATGCTATCTTCATATAGTAAGCGCTTACAAAACACTTTAAATGAATTGGGTTCAAACCAACTCATTTCACTTCATGAAAGGTATCTTCCTTACTTTCGGCTGAAACTGCATCTCCACTGACCAAAACATTTTCCAGACTTCCAAGTTTCTCTACTTCACAAACCACCTGATCACCCGCTTTTAACCAGTTCTTGTTTTCCATGCCTAAAATTACACCTTCAGGAGTACCTGTGAATATCACATCTCCTGGTTCCAGCGTCATGATATTGGAAAGGTCACTGATGATTTCCGCTACCGAAAAAATCATGTCTGCCGTATTGGAATTTTGTCGCAATTCCCCATTTACCCAAAGCTTTAAATCCAGGTTTTGTGGATCTTGTACTTCATCCGAAGTGACAACGTATGGACCAAATGGTGCAAACTTATCATGAGCTTTTCCGAATAGCCATTGACTGCTGCGGTTCTGTAGCTCTCTTACGGAAAAGTCGTTCCCCGTTGAATATCCGAATACATAGTCCAATGCCTCTTCTTTTGTTACATTGCGGGTTTTTTTAGACATCACGACGACTAACTCCACTTCGTAATCTACTTGCTTGACGAAGTCGCTCAGTTCAATGTCTTCTCTGTGACCTGCAAGACTGTTTGCAAATTTTGCAAAGTAAATCGGTTTTTCGGGAATTGGCATCCCTCCTTCATTGGCATGTTTCTCATAGTTCAAGCCGACAAAAATCATTTTTTCAGGTTTCGATAATGGTGGTGCATATTGTACTTCTTCATCACGTATTACGTCTGGTGAAGTAGATAATATTGATTTCACATTCTGTAAGCCTTCTTCTCCTTGGTTGATTAACTCCAGAAGATTCTTAGGTGAAGACAGTCCCTCTTTCTCGGCAGCTGCTGCCACATCGACAATCCCTTGATCGGTTTTGACGCCCAACCGCGATTCTCCAGCATTAATAAATGTTAGCAATTTCATGAATACCATCCTCCAAGTTTTTAATTTTTCTATCATGGTTGTATGGTCGGACCATACATTTTCTTTCATTGTATTCGGACTATGAGTTATGTATTCCATGAATGACCACATTATAAAATCCTTATTTCTACTGAGAAATAGAAAACACCCCCATAATTTGCATGAGGGTGCTGAAAAATTCGACTTTACGTGAATGGGTCGTATGCGGTAGCAGATTTTCGACCTTGGTAAGTATTTTCTGCAATGTGCATCGTCAATTTACGATTAATATTCATTGGAATGATTAGTACTTTATTATGGATTTAGAAGAAATCTCCAATAAGCGAAACAGATAAAAACACAAAACCAAGAAATAAATCCAAAAAACGTGACAATTGTAGTTTCGGACCACCCATATTTTAAGCCAAAGTGATAGTGAATCGGTGTCATTCTGAAAATACGCTTACGAGTAAGTTTAAATGACGAAACTTGTAAAATAACCG
>Ga0209013_10001514_pt1 | contig 21488 bp, 19 predicted proteins | sample Cruoilmetagenom2_FD_187291 | JGI IMG/M metagenome (GOLD analysis project Ga0209013, IMG submission 187291) | Oil polluted marine microbial communities from Coal Oil Point, Santa Barbara, California, USA - Sample 2 (SPAdes) (version 2) | ecosystem: Environmental > Aquatic > Marine > Oil seeps ...
TTGTCTTGACCAGCAAAAACAGTTACTAAATGGTCTGGACGTTTATCATAATGTACAGAGTTTGCCGCAGCAGGGCGTGCAATTCCTCCAGCACATCCGCATACAGAGTTTACCATTACTAAAGTTGTTCCTTGACGAGCAAATGCTGCATCAACTGCTTCAGGTGTTTCTAGTTGCTCATAACCTGCTGCATCCATTTCTCCACGAGCTTGTACCAATATATCGTTCATATAAAGATTGAAATCCATATTCATTTATGCCACTCTCCTTTTTAAACTATGTTTATCTTATCAGATTATTGATTTGGATTCGAGGAAAATAGATCGATAACTGCTTGGGAAACCGTAATTTTTTCATCTCGCACTAAATGTTCTAAAGTAGCCATCGATTGTTTTTTAGCACTGGATGAAAAAAAGTCATCATATAATCGATCAACTATCATCGTTTTAAACCATTCAACTGTTTGTTCTTTCCTTCTTTGTTGCCATATCGATTTTTCTTTCATCATTTGCTCAAAAAGAAGTATACTCTCCCAAACGATATCTAAGCCAATTTTTTGTAGCGAAGAGACTGCTAGTGCTGGAGTCTTCCAGTTCGGAGTGGAAGGCGCTAAAAAATGGAGTATTTGTTTATACTCCGCAACCGTCTTTTTCGCTAACTTCTCATTAGATCCATCTGCTTTATGGACAATAATTGCATCAGCTAGCTCCATTATTCCTTTTTTCATTCCTTGTAGTTCATCCCCAGCACCTGTGAGCGCTAATAATAAAAAGAAATCCACCATTCCACGTACAATCGTTTCACTTTGGCCTACACCAACAGTTTCAACTAGGATGACGTCGTACCCGGCAGCCTCACATAAAAGCATCGTCTCCCGAGACTTTTTATGTACGCCTCCCAAGGTGCCAGCAGTTGGGGAAGGTCTTATAAAGGCATTTGGATGCCTGGCGAGCTCTTCCATTCGCGTTTTGTCTCCAAGAATACTTCCTCCTGTCAAAGAGGAGCTAGGATCTATAGCTAATACTGCAACTTTAAATCCTTGATCACATAGCATTTTACCAAATGCCTCAATAAATGTGCTCTTCCCCACTCCTGGTACTCCTGTTATTCCGATACGAATACTATTCCCAGTAAACGAGAGCAGGTTTTTTAATAATAGCTGACCAATTTGTTGTTGATCAGTTACAGTACTTTCTATAAACGTTATTGCCTTTGCTAAATGCAGTCTGGAGCCACTTTGAATTTGCCGAATATATTCCTCTTCATCGATTTGAAGCGGCTTTCTTTTGGAGAATTTTTTAATGGAAGCCTTCCCTACACCATCATGTTGCGATTTAACTCCACTCATCACATGCATAGAAGATTCGTTGTTATTATCCTTTTTTGACATTAACCTTCCACTTCCTCGTAACCAAGGCGCTTATAAATCTCTTCAATCACTTTTTGTGCAGCAACCGGAATAACTGTTCCTGGTCCGAAAATGGCAGAAGCCCCATTTTCACGGAGGAAAGCATAATCCTGTGCTGGAATAACACCACCAACAACGATTAATATGTCTTCTCTACCTAGCTTTGATAATTCCTCTTTTAATGTAGGAACTAATGTCATATGACCTGCAGCCAATGAACTTACTCCGACAACATGAACATCATTTTCTACTGCTTGAAGCGCTGTTTCTGCTGGTGTTTGAAAAAGAGGACTAATATCTACATCAAATCCTAGATCAGCAAATGCAGTGGCAATAACTTTTGCTCCACGATCGTGCCCGTCTTGACCCATTTTAGCGATTAAAATACGGGGGCGGCGACCCTCGTTTTCACGGAAATCCTCTGCCATTTGTTTCACCGCATTAATCTCTTCTGCATCATTAAAGTTTGCACTATATACACCACTCACAGATCGAATCACCGCCTTATGTCTTCCAGCTACTACTTCAATTGCATCCGATATTTCTCCAATAGTTGCACGTTCTCTAGCAGCTATAATTGCGGCTTCTAACAGATTTGTTTCGCCAGTTCTAGCAGCTTCCGTTAAATCAGTTAACGCTTTCTGTACTGCTTTCTCATTCCGATTAGCTTTGACTTTTTCTAAACGTTCCATTTGCTTTTGACGAACGACTGTATTGTCTATATTTAAAATATCTATAGCATCTTCTTGCTCTAAACGATATTTATTGACTCCAATGATTACTTCCTTAGAGGAGTCAATTTGTGCTTGTTTTTTAGCTGCTGCTTCTTCTATTTTCATTTTTGGTAGGCCAGTTTCAATTGCTTTCGCCATACCACCTAGCTCTTCTATTTCTTCTATTAACATCCATGCTTTTTCTATTAATTCATTGGTAAGTGTTTCTACGTAATAGGACCCTCCCCATGGATCGATTACTTTCGTCATATTCGTCTCTTCTTGTAAGAATAGTTGAGTATTACGAGCAATTCTTGCCGAGAAATCGGTCGGCAAGGCAATCGCTTCATCTAGAGCATTCGTATGAAGGGACTGTGTATGACCCATCGAAGCTGCGTTCGCCTCCACTAATGTTCTCGTCACATTATTAAATGGATCTTGCTCAGTTAAACTCCATCCAGACGTTTGAGAATGCGTACGAAGGGCAAGTGATTTAGGATTCTTTGGATCGAAGCTTTGCATCATTTGTGCCCATATTCTCCGAGCTGCACGCATTTTTGCTATTTCCATAAAGTAATTCATCCCGATAGCCCAGAAAAATGACAGTCTCGGTGCAAAAGCATCAATATCAATTCCTGCAGCTAATCCTGTACGGACATATTCCAATCCATCCGCTAAAGTGTAAGCTAATTCTATATCCGCAGTGGCCCCAGCTTCTTGCATATGGTATCCAGATATGGAGATAGAGTTAAACTTCTGCATCTTTTGAGCAGTATAAGAAAATATATCTGCAATAATTTTCATCGACATTTCAGGTGTGTAAATATATGTATTACGAACCATATATTCCTTTAATATATCATTTTGTATCGTACCAGCTAACTGTTCAGGAGTAACACCTTGTTCTTCCGCCGTCACAATATAGAACGCTAAAATCGGTAGCACTGCTCCATTCATCGTCATTGATACAGACATTTTATCCAACGGAATCCCATCAAACAAAATTTTCATATCCTCCACCGAATCTATAGCTACTCCCGCTTTACCCACATCACCCGTAACACGTTCATGATCCGAGTCGTAGCCACGATGCGTTGCTAAGTCAAATGCAACCGACAATCCTTTCTGTCCCATAGCTAAATTTCTTCTATAAAAAGCATTACTCTCTTCTGCTGTTGAAAAACCAGCATATTGGCGAACTGTCCATGGTTTAGCAACATACATCGTTGGATAAGGACCTCTGGTGTTCGGTGCGATACCCGGTAAATCTGCTAAATGAGGTAATGTAGTTGAATCTTCTTTGCTATACAATGATTTTAAATGTATTCCTTCATTCGTTAAAAAGGATTCAATTTCCCCAGGTTTGGTGGTACTTGCTTTACGCAGTACTTGTTCAATCGATACTTTATCGTAATTAGGCATTGTCATTTGAATCCTCCTTTTTCGCAAGTGCTAAAAGTTCAAATCCTTTTTCGAAAAGGGATTGTCCTGCAAAAATTCTGCCGTTTAATCCAGCTTCCAACCAGTCCTCATACTCTTCAAATTTTCCAGCAACGTCTAAAGGAATAGAAATAATTTCGTTAAGTAAGGCCGGAATTAGACCAGCTGATTGCTCGTCATTTCCGACAAAGACTCCATAATCTATTCCGTTCTCGTCAATCCATTTTTGTAACTCAAAAGGTTTTAAGTTTTCGGGGGCAATTGTCGCTTTCAAACCAATAGAAGTTAAATATCCACTAACGAAATCCATGCGAGCTTTGTACTCTTTCAATAAGCCATATGGGAAAATAGCTGTGTTTAATGGACTATTTAAAAAAGCTTGTCTCAATTGTTCAAATGGTTCTGATAATCGCTTATAGCCTGTTTCATTAAGTTTAAATATTAACGAATCATCCGGATTTGCGTATACATTGGCCCCAATCAAAGATTTCTTACGAGTTGCAAGTGCTTCGAGTTGTTCTTCCCATTTAATCTCGGCTCTATCATACAATTTAGTTTCTGCTAATTCTAAAGAATTTTCTTTCATTAATTCTAAAAATAATGTCCATGCTTTTTCAACCAATTGTTTTGTAAGTGTTTCTATATAATAAGAACCCCCTGAAGCATCAATAACTCGTTGAATATGTGTTTCTTCCTTCAAAACTAGCTGCATATTGCGGGCAATTCTTTTAGAAGTCGCGTTAACGCTTGTTAAAATGTCATGAGGATAGCTTGTGACACTATCAGCTCCTCCAAGTACCGCGGCTAACGTGCTATTCGCTGCTCGCAGAATATTCACAGTTGCATCAAGTGCTGAAAATGATCTTAAGGAAGTTTCTGTATGTACAGGAATAGCTGCCATATTCTCAATTCCATGAGCTTCTCCAAAAGCTTTCCAAAGTAAGCGGAATGCACGAATTTTCGCAATTTCCATAAAGAAGTTAGTGTCCACTGAAAATTGAACGAGAGCTTTTTCTGTAATTTTCTCCACACTATTTTTTTGAACAAAATTATCTGCTTGTAAAAGGACACTGACTAATTCACAAACAGCATCTCCACCAGCTTGGTGAATAGATGTGCCGTCTAAGTAAACGGTTCGCGTGTTAGTTACTTCCGTATTTCCAGCCCCCTTCACAGCACCTTTAATAGTTTTGAAATTATGTAAGAAGGTTGGGTCAACAGTTAGATCAAGCAGAACAGGATGTTTTTCACACAAGGAAGATAATTCTTTTAATTGTTCGGTGTCCCACTGATGATGTGCCTCTAATTTATAATGAATAATATTATTCCCTTTTGTTAAAGAATCTTTTATATCTTTTAATATATCCTCACTACTATTACCTGTAGCCAGCTGCGCAATAAGCCATTCAGCCGTTTGTTTAGCATTTCGAATAATATTAGTTTGTGTATTAGATACTTCTGCCATATCTGCTAATGAATAAAGCGGTTTCAAAATAATTTCTTCTAAAGTTTTGGTAGAAAGAGATTCTAATGATTTACCTTTAAGAGATTTAATAGCAACTTGCTCCCAATCGGAAAGTGTTGCTTGTTTAAATTCGATTTGTTTCATATCTTGTATTGTCATAAAATCGCTTTCGCTTCCCCCTCTGGTATTACTTTTACCTAATAACATTTTACCTTAGAAGGGTGTTGGAAGAAAGAGGTATTGTCTTGCAATCTAAAAGACGAATTTATTTTTATACTTTTCTAATTATATTTATAATTTTGTCAATTAACCTTAATTCGCAATAAGAATATGGTAAAATTAAAAAATCTTAATAGAATTGAGGTATGAAAATGGTCAAATTTGATAAGCCAGAAGTAGAACAATTTTTTCAAACATTAACGGTGGGAAATTTCACTGTAAGTCCTGATGAGAAACAACTAGTAATAAGTTCAAACTTAAACGGTCACTTTAATATTTGGGGAATGAATTTACCTAATCAATTTCCATACCCACTAACGTTTAATAATCAAAGTGTAGACTTTTTAACATACGCTAAAACTGGGGAGTTTATTGTTGCTGGTTTTGATACAGATGGGGATGAGAATACACAAATTTATGCACTTTCACCTCAGGGAGGAAAACTTGTCTCACTGCGAAGTAAAGAGGGCGAAAGGTATTTCTTCAACTACTTGACGAAAGATGGAAAACGTCTTTACTACTCTACAACAGCAGGAAATGCAACCTATCTTAATAGTCATATATATGATCTAGAAACTGGGGAAGATAAAATTTTATTGGAAGGCAATATTGCGCCTACCTCTATAGAAGCAGTTTCACCAGCAGAAAATTCTTTTGTATCAGGTAAACAGTTTGGAAATACTTACTCTTTAGGCTATGTACATCTTGGAGACGAAACAATTTTAATGACTCCTGAGACGAAAGAACAGCACACAGTTTCAGAAGCGCTTTACATTTCCGAAAGAGAGATCTATTTCTTAACAAACTATAATTCAGATTTAACTTACTTAGCGAGGTTCGATATAGAAGCGAAAGAATTTAAAAAAGTTTTAGAAATCACTAAAGAGGATTTTTCGAGCATACATTTTTCTAAAGAAGAGCAAATCATTTATCTAGTAGGATCATATGGTGTAGAGGATCGTCTTTATGCATACAATATCAAAAGTGAAAAACATACAGAAATACAAGCACCAACAAGTGTTGTAGAAAAACTAATCGTAATGCCTTCTGGTAATCTTTATATTCAAGGACGTACTTCTATTAGACCAAATAATATCTTTGTTTCAAAAGATAATGGTGCTAAATGGGAGGAGTTAACTCATTTTCGGATTCCAGGAGTTCCAGAGGAAATGCTAGTAGAACCGACAATTGTAACTTATCCTTCTTTTGATGGTCTGGAAATTGAGGCACTACTTTTCCAAGCACAAGAAGAGTATTCCAATGGCCATGTTATTCTATGGCCACATGGCGGTCCTCAATCTTTGGAAAGAAAGTGGTTCCGTTCGATGTTCCAATTCCTTCTTAATAGAGGATATACTATTTTCGCACCAAACTTCCGAGGTTCTTCTAATTATGGCTTAAAATTTATGAAGTTAGTTGAAGGAGACTGGGGACACGGACCACGTCTGGATAATTTAGAAGGCTTAGAATGGTTGATAAAAGAAGGATATGTGGATAGAGATAAAATTCTACTTTTAGGTGGCAGCTATGGAGGCTATATGTCACTTTTACTACATGGCCGCCATGCAGAATACTTCAAGGCGGTTGTAGATATATTTGGGCCGAGTAATTTATTTTCTTTTGTAGATTCAGTTCCTGAGTTTTGGAAGTCATTCATGATTCAATGGGTAGGTGATCCTGTAAAAGATAAGGAGAAGTTTATAGAGGATTCTCCTATTACTTATTTAGAAGGGATGACAAAGCCTATGCTTGTTATTCAAGGAGCGAATGATCCTCGTGTAGTCCAAAAAGAATCCGATCAAATTGTCGCTGCTTTAAAGGAAAAAGGTAGAGATGTAGAATATATAGTATTGCCGGATGAAGGTCATGGATTTTCGAAAAAACAAAATGAAATGTTGGTTTACAATAAAATCTTGGAATTCTTAGATCGTTTTATTTAATATTTTCTTTCTAATCTATCTTATTTTAAAAAGTAGGGTAACCATTATTATGGTTACCCTACTTTCTTTAGTATAAAGTTTTACCCTTGTTGCTCTTCTTTTGTTGGTCCCATTACACCTGGCACAGGAAGTCCTGCTTGACGAAGAAGAACCGTCATTTGACCACGATGATGTGTTTGGTGATCAAGTAGTTTGTGTAGCAAAGCTCCTCTTGTTGTTTCTCCTGCAAAACTTTCTATCTTCTCTACCATCTTCTCATCAGTTAGATTGCTTAAGGTTTCGCTCTTTACAGCTTCAACGATTTTTTTATATGTATCCACAATATCACTAGCTTTAATCTCTTCTTTATTTCTTTCAACAGCATTTTCCACATTTAATCCCACTAAACCGGCGAAAAATACTGGACTTGTTGCTAAATGCCATCCTAGCCATTCTAAAGTGCTATGTCCCTCAACAATCGCTTGATTTAATTTTTCATCAGTTAGTGACTGGAGAACTTGGAGGGTCCCCATCGATGCATCTGACCAATCTGTTACAAAATCATTTACCGTTCTATACAATTATACCAACTCCATTTCGTTTATATTATCATTTTCATTGTAAGTAGTATCCATGTAATATTCAACTTTACTGATCTGAAGCAAGAAGTGGTCAGACATACTTTACTTTCTAGCATGCATAAACTAGCAATATGTTGTATTTACGAAAGGAGTTTTACTTTGCGGCATGAAACGCAGAAACCTATTTATCAACGATGGTGGTTTATTTTGGTCATTTTGTTATTGGGAGTAGTAACCATTGAAAATATAGTTAATCATACAGAAACTATAGCAACAGTGAAATCGGATATTTCCACATTACCCTATTATAAAAAAATAGAAAAAGAAGAACTAAAAGAAAAAATGGCACAGATCCATCGAACTCCCGAAGCGATTGCAGCAGAAATAATTATGTGGGATTTCGGTACAACGAACTTAGCAAAGGAGAGTGCTGTACTTTCGTCTAGATTTGAAAATGGTGTTGTTGAAACAATTGCATTAGCAGAAGATTTTGAGTCCCCCCAGTCCTTAAAACACTCTTTAATGAGTAGTACTGTTGACTTTATGAAGGCTATGAACTCAACAAAAGAGGTTACCCAAGCGACCCTAATAGTACAAGCACCACTTACAGATCGGTACGGTAATGTGGAAAATGGAGATGTAATGTTAGTACTGATGAGCAGAGAAACACTAAATAAAATTAACTTTAATAATTTTAAAGCAGATAATCTCTCAGCTATTGCAGATAGTTACTGGGAGCACCCTGCTTTGTCCGCTAAATAGGTAAATAAATCTACCTCTTCATAAAATGGTAGAGGTAGATTTATTCAATTGTTCCAGTACTCTTTAGATTAACTTCCACTTGTAGATCAAATAGCAGCTCTGGATATGCTTCATCCCACTTTGACATTGTAGCCTCATTATTTAAATACATAGTTCTATACTTTAAACCAAAACCAACTGGATCTATATTTTCCTTTTGAACAGTTGTTAAAAATTCTAGGACATGTTTTTTCACTTCTACTTCCGCTAGTTTATTATACTTTTGTAGATTTTTAAGTAACAAGTTTTTATCGGACTCAATAACTTCTCCGGACATTTCGATTTTCATATTAATCGCTACTGGCTTTTTATTGTCCGTAATTATTTTGTATTTCACCTTAGTCTTCCCCATATTTAATACAATATTATTCCCTTCATACTCCACTTTGTAACTATATCCTCCCAGGTTATTCGCAATAGAGTTGTATTCTCTAGTTAGCCTAGATGACAATTCATAAGGGGCTCTACCCTCTTGAACGATTAATGATTTATTTACAATTAGCTGAGATCCCCCTTCATTTGTCTCAATAAGTGGTAATACTGGATCTATACCAAAGCTATGGGAGTTTCGTCTAAACTCAAACAAAAAAGTAGAAACAATATAAGGGCTTTCCGTACCGTTATTATCGAAAAATCTTGTTACGGATGTAGACACTGCCTCTTCCTCTTTAGGTTCAGCTCTTAGAACTTCTTCAGCAGAGTTTTTTGCTGCCCCCACCCAGGCAATTAACTGCATATCACCTCTTCTAACAAAATAATCCATCACATCTTTAATATTATTTTCAAGTAATGCTTCATTCACAACAATGATTTTAGAATGCCCGAATTCTAACACCTTATCAGTATGAGTCTCTAATATACGGACAGCTTCTTCTATGTTTTCGCCCTCGTGAACTAAATACTGATAGCTTGGTTTTTTTTCTGTCTTTATCGAAGCTACCGGTATGGCTAATTTTAGTGTAACTTTATAATGCCCCTCTTCTTTTTCAGAGGGATCAATGCCTATACCAATTACAAATATTCTATTATCAATATCTTTAAATCCGCAACCAACCAACAAAAATAGGCATTGGATAAACATAACCATTAGAATAATCCCTTTTTTTCTACCCCAAATGAACATTATACTTTTGCCCTCCTTTTTGCTACAAACAAAGAAAGGAATAAAATAAAATAAAAAATTGGTAAAGTGTTATAGAAATTACTGGCATACCTGAATAGTTGATACTCATCAATTTTTGATACCAAATAAATAGAAATAACTCCAAAGAGAATGACAAATAAATAGGGTATTAAGTTTTTATTTTTCCATTTCAACCTATTTATTTGAACAATACTTTCAAATAACTTTAACGAAACATGCCAATGAACTAACAAACTTAAGAAAGAAATCCCTAAAAAAATAATGATAAATATGAAAACAACACGCTCAATTACTCCATATTTCATCCGTACCGAATCACTAGTAGATACCCAAGGGAAATTCATTTGTTCAATATTTTCAAAACCATTAAATCCTATTGGAATGAAATATGTTATAAATAATACGAGTGCCCCAACAGTACTGATGATAGTTATTTGTTTGAAACCAAACCGTAGCTTTTCTTTAAAAAAACTATTAAAGATAACAATATTAACAACACCGATAAAAAGATAGGAAGCGGCTGTAAAAGATCTATAGCTTGGAATAGTACTAACATTCATCATTGCTACCTTTACAAAATCCCATTCTAAATTTACATCTGTAAGTATCTTTATGAATAAAAATATGATGATCGGCAAGAGTATGATAAATACAATTTCTAGCATATACAGTACACTTTCTGACTTCATCAACATACCAAAAGAGACTATTATGACAAACGAAAGAGAAGTTGTGATTAAAGAAGTTTCAAGTGAGACAAAGGTTGTAAATAAAAATACATAGGTAATTAAGGTAATAGTTCCTGCTATAAACCATGTAACTGCGAAATATATAATTACGGGAATATAGAACCATTTGGGACTATACTTTTTCAATATATCGGGAAAACCTTGGCCGCTAAATTTGTTAAAAAATAGAATGACAAAATAAGTAAATATTACTCCAATAAAAAGGGCAGCAATCATCGAAAGAATTACTCCTTTTTTACTTTCATAAACTAATATTCTTGGGACTGTTGCAATTATATTTGCAACCATAGTTACAAAAATTAAGTAGTATATATAGCGGCTCACTGTTAACCTACACCTCTTTTTCCTTCCTCGAAGTTTTCCAATTTATCTTTAGAAAGGGTTCACCAAAGCTATCCTTATTTGTTAAAAACATTACAATCCCCAAGAAACCAAGCATTAATCCCACCGTGCCGAATAATGTAGTGAACACTAGTAATAGGTATCTGCAAATTCTTATAGCAAAGCTCATTTCACTGATTGGAATGACAAAACTAGTAATTGCAACAGCTGAGACGATGATGATCATTATATTAGATGTTAGAGCAGCCTCTGTAGCTGCTGTACCTAATATTAGCCCTCCTACTGTTGTGGCTGTCGCACTTATTGCTTTTGGTAAGCGTATACTCGACTCTATCAAGAACTCCATGAAAAGCAACATAAAAAGTACTTCTATAAAAGATGGATATGGTACTCCTAGCCTGCTTCCTGCAACTGAAAGTGCAAGTTCTAAACGAAAAATATCTGGGGTATAGGAAGTGACAGCTACATACATTGCGGGTAATAGTATGCAAGTTAAAAGCCCCACATAACGTAGTATTAATGTGAAAAATGAGATCCAATATGAATGATAATTATCTTCCATAGACACCATAAAATCATAGAATACAACTGGAGCTACTATAGCTTGTGGACTACCATCCATAAGGATCACTACTTTGCCATTTCCTAAATTATAAGTAATACGATCGGGTCGCTCAGTCAATATTAATGTAGGAAATAATGAAAATTTTGTAGTATTCAAAAATAGTTGTAAATCTCCTGTAGATTCGATAAGCGGATTATCCAATTCTTTGATTTTTTTGTGTACTGCATCTAACACAGATTGTTTTACTATTTTTCTGTCATATATTAGAGCTATTGATTGATGAGTTTTATCTTTTAATACCACGTTTTCAATTGTAAGCGAAGGTTCAAGATAACGATGTCTAATCATAGTTAAATTAGTTTCTATAGCTTCACTTAGTGCTAGCTGAGGCCCATAAATAGTAGGCTCCATTAAAGCTGGTTGAGGTGAGTTTGCTGTTATCATTTTAATATCTACTAGATAGAATTTATCGTTTATAGCTATCAGTACATACCCTGTAGTCAATTGTAATAAAAGTTCTTCTCCTGATTTCATCTTTACGATGTCTGGAAGCGACTGCACGTATGATGAAAAATATTCTGTAGACTTAAGTTCAAAAAAGGGTTTTATAATTATACTTTGTAATTTTAAACCATCCACAACTGTCTTTAAATAAAGGACAAATGCCTGATTATTCTCAAGTTGCAAGGGAATTATCATAATATCCTCAGAATCATTTAATTTTTCAACTATATCTTTCATCATTTCCGGAGTATTAGGCATTATATTAGCGCACAATCTAAACACCCCATTTCTATAAAAAATTGAATATACATAGGGTAACCGAATATACTAGCTTATATTCTCTAACACTCAAAAAAACCATTTCAAAAATGAAATGGTTTTTTGTCTATAAAGTTACCTATCACTTTTCATTAATCGTATAGCCTGTATGGATAGTCTAACTAGTAATACCGAACATAAAAATAATCCTACATATGCAGCTGTGTTCAAATAAATTGCAAATTCTGCCTCAATAAACTGGCCAATTGCTAGAAGTGCCACCGAAATAATACCAAATGTAATTCCTACCATAAGTAAGATGAAACGAGAAAATAATTGAGTAACAAACATGGAATTGCTTTTATCTGAAAAAATGTCATGATGTAAAGTTATTTTCCCACTCTCTACTCGCTGTATGAGGTGATCTACTCTTCTTGGTATTTTACGGAGAGTAGGCAGTAGTAAGGCAAATTCCTCTTCCATACGTTCGAAAGTCTGCTTTGGTTCCTTAAATGGCTTTTTCCATAACGAAGCCATATAATCTATTGAATACTCTTTTGCTTGATTAAAAATATCAAAGTCACTTTTTATCATGTGTAGTGTGCCGTCGAGAGTGACTATAGCTCTTAGTGCAATGCCTACAGATGGATAGAAAGATAAACCGAATTTATTAACCACTTCAAAAAGTGCTTGAATCAGTTCCTCCGTTGGAATATGAGAAATATAAGAGATTCTCAACAATAATTGGGCCATTGCATGTTCCAATTTCTCTCGATCAATATGATCTACATCCTCTACTAAAAGAGAAATTGCATCATATAGTATATCCGCATCATTATGTTGAATGCCCAATAAGAATAACTTCATGCCCTCTTGCTGAGGTTGTGCTAATCTCCCCACAGCGCCAAAGTCTAGGAAAATAGGAGTTCCGTCAACATCATCTATAAAAATATTGCCTGGATGTGGATCTGCATGGAATATACCTGAATAAAGTAATTGATCAAAAAATGAATATAAGACCGTTCGTGCAAACTGCTCTCTATCCACTCCCAGAGATCTAAATAATGTGTCCCCATTTGCTACGCTCAGACCATGAATGTATTCAAAAACAATTAAATGATCATTACTTAGCTCTGTATATATATGAGGTATTCTCACTTTGTACGAACTATCATTTAGTGCGGTCGTTACTTGAATAGCATTTCGCATTTCAATCTCAAAATCTACTTCTTCTCTTAGATTTTCGGCAAATCCTATCGCCAGCTCACGAAAGCCTAGCTTTTCCGCCCACGCAGATTTATCGGAGAACCACGAAGCAAAGTCTACTAATATATTTAAATCATCCCGCATCATATCCTTAATATCGGGTCTCAAAATCTTCACTACTACTTCTTTGTTGTTCTCTCTAAGAGTGGCTTTATGTACTTGACCAATAGATGCGGAGGCAATAGGTGTTAAATCGAATTCAGCAAACATAGCCTCGATTTTATAGGGCAGGTGGGCTGCTAATATGGAATTGACTTGCTCATTCGTTAAAGGCTTGACATGCTGTTGAAGTGATTCTAATTCTTTTACGAAAGCAGCAGGCAATATATCTCCTCTTGTAGAAAGAACTTGACCAAACTTCACAAAAATACCACCAGATTGCTCCAATGTAGCTTTAAACGCTTTAGCTAATTCCCGCTCACTTTCTTTAAACTTGGAGTATTTAATTGTCCGTGAAATCCCATTTTTCATAGCTATTTGAACAACTTGTCGCAATCGTCTCTGTCCTCGCCATTGATTTCGCAAGCGAATCCACCATGATTTATTTCCTGATACTCTTTGTCCTTTCTCTCCAATCGCCATTGGATCAAATAATTCAAAGAATAGATAAAGCAACATAGATATTAACAACATACTTCCTATCCAAATAATAGTGCTGACATCCATATACGTATAAACAAAACTTTCCGATAAGAAATCTGTTCCGCGCAAGTAAGCATACCAGTATACAAAGGAAGTAAAGAATACACTTATTACTACTGCCATAATACGTTTGATGAAATTAATCTGTGAGCCCATTAAACGTCCACTAACAAAAAAGATAAAACTGGAGATAATTAAAATTTGAAATAATATCTTCACATAAATCACATATAGCACGCCCCTTTCATACACCCTACCTCTATTCCCTTTCTTTCATTCTATTAATCATTACTCTCATTCACAAATAAAAACCTTTACTTTATAAATTGCATAAAAATGATTATGTATCAAATACTATGTCTGAATAACCAATGAAATGAGGATGACGAATGTATTATTATAAAGAAGAATTGATAAATCAAATTGTTCCTGATCAACCAGATCCAGCGGCCGCAAAGGTTCTACAAGAAATATTAGGGGGTCATTATGGTGAAATGAGAACGATGATGCAGTACTTTTTTCAAAGTTCCAACTTTAGAGGAAAAGAAACACAATTTAGGGACTTACTTAAAGGGATTTTTCTAGAGGAAATTGCACATGTAGAACTAGTACAAAATACGATTAACCAGTTATTAAATGGTTCAGGTGAATCTTCTGCAGCTGGTAATGCAGGTATAAATGGTGCTCCACTGGACGTAGCAACGAAACATGCCAATCCACATCATTACATTATTGGCGCACAAGCTTCTTTGCCAGTAGATGCAGCCGGAAACCCTTGGAACGGCTCCTGGGTTTACAGTCATGGAAATTTAATAGGAGATTTACTCGACAACCTTGTTCTTGAGTCTACAGGTGTCCTCCAAAAAACAAGGATTTATGAAATGAGTTCTAACAAAACATTCAGAGAAACGCTCGCTTTTCTCATTGTAAGAGACAATTCCCATCAGAATGCATTTGCAAAAGCTTTAGAAACATTAGGTGTACAGTGGGGAAAACTGTTCCCTGTTCCTAACTATGATATTAACAAATATCCAGAATGTAGAAAGTATATAGACATGGGTTATCATAATTCCACATTTAACTTCCGATTAGACCCAACTAGGATTGCTGAAATCATTCAAGGTACGAGCCCTAGTCGAAATGATGGTGAACTGACAGTTACCGATCCGCCTGCTGGTTTTCCAGTACCATTGATGCCAGCAATGCCAAACGAACACAGCCCGGGCCTAAGTGATATGCAAAATTAAAGATAAAATATAAACTCAAGTAGAATTTTACTTGAGTTTTTTTGTAGATATATTGAAGACTGCTACTCCTCTTGTATAAACTTCACCACATCATACTGACAATTATTACAAACCATTAAATGAGGGCAAATCTGATCTTTCGCCGTGTTTGGATAGCCATCCCCCATTTTCACAGTCTCTTCATCATTATAATGCCCATATGGATCTAAAAAATCAGAAACTTTTCCCGTGTCCCCCAACTGAGCATTACATTTTGGACAATTTAAATTTAATACTTTTAACGAGTTACATAAAGGACACACCGCCATAAGAATCTCTCCTTTTTGCTTTCTTGCTTAGTATCCTTTTGTGTATGGATAGTATGCAAATTTTTTAGGTATTTAAAGGGGAATTTTGAAAGTACTTTGAGCATTTGCTAAGAATTCAGATTCAAAACTTCTGACCAGGGGCTTCCTTTATCGAAATAACAGGTTTAAAACTGGTGGTATTAATATTAGAACGATGGCACTTAGAATAAGAATTTGTGACACTTTTCTCGGAAGTTTTTCTCTCCCTTGCCCCTTATACCAACCACTAAATTGCAACTTATTTCTATATAAAATGAAATACACAATAAAAATAGCCGTGAAAACAATTAAGCCAAATTTTTCAGTAGCAATGCCCATTTCTAAATAGATATAGTTTAAAAAATAAAACATAATACTCCCGACAATAGCAAATAGTAAAATAATTCGAATTAACTCCAGTAACGTTCTCATTTTTATCTCCTATCTATTCATTGATTTTAAAAATGGTGTTTATTACTTTCGGTTAAATTTCGTAGATTATTCTTTTTGTCCAATTCGTTAAGCCAATTTTTAAAAGTTTTTCGGCTGCTTCTGGAGGACTCATTATAAAATCATTTTCTACCCAAAAGGTTAAATAGCCTATTGTGCCATAGCTTGCAAATATTGCATAATCCTCGTCTTCAAATACAAGTTGTAAGTGAGCTGCTAGCTTGTTTGATAATTTTTGAATAGAGTTTGTATCTGAAAATTCTAATTCATAAAACGAACGAAACTTATAAATATGTTCACATAGATGTAGTGTCATGGGCTTGTCCCATTGGTTAAAATCCAATTCATAAAATGATAAAAAACGACCATTCAATGTCCTTCTTACATCATCCATTAGCTCATATTTGTCTGCAAAATGCAGATAAAATGTAGAGCGAGAAAATCCTGCCTTTTGAATAATTTCTTTCACTGATAACTCCTCAAAACTTTTCTTATGTAATAAATGTAAAAATGCTTCAATAATCATTTCTTTTCCTAATTTCAATTGTGACACTCCTCTGGACATTTCAAGTAAAAATGTCTCGTTACGTATACTGTGAATGCGTTTACAATAATGGTATAACATGGTTAGGAGGAAGTAAATATGACAAAGCAGGTTTATGTAATTACAGGTGGTTCTGGTGGTATGGGTAAAGCAACTGCAGAACTAGTTGGTAAAAAGGGAACTGTATTATTAGCTGATGTATCGGAAGAGCGTTTGGTTCAAACTAAAGAAGAGTTAGCTGCTAAAGGTATAACAGACGTACACTACCAAACAGTCGATATTACTTCAAGAGAAAATGTTGCTGCCTTAGCCAAAAAAGCTTCCCAATTAGGGACATTAAAAGGGCTAGTACATACAGCTGGACTATCACCCACGATGGCAGATTCTAAACGAATTACTGAGGTCAATTTAGTAGGGACAGGAATAATATTAGATGCCTTCCTTCCACTGGCAACAATGGGTACTTCTGTCGTTTGTATCTCATCTATGAGTGGTCACATGGCTCCACGACAAGGTCCTTACACAGAAATTTTAAAACAACCATTAGCTGAAAATGTAATTGAAGCAATGGAACAATTTTCACAAGGTGACTCAGGTGCTTCCTATAGCCTCTCAAAATTAGGTGTACTTCTAATTGTAGAAGATCAAGCATGGGCTTGGGGTGAAAAAGGTGCACGTATTACATCGATTTCGCCGGGAACAATAAATACACCAATGGGTCGGCAAGAAGCTTCCCAGCAAGAACAAATGAAAATGATGCTTGAGATCACACCATTAAGACGTGAAGGAGAAGCATCAGAAATTGCGTCAGCTGTTGAATTCCTACTTAGTGACGCTGCATCATATATTACTGGTATTGACTTGCGCGTTGATGGTGGTACTATTGCTAATTTAAATAGAGTACAGGGTTTAAAAAACAAAGAATAATAACGATTATTATTTAAAAGTAGATGGAGAGATTTAGCCTCCATCTACTTTTTTAAATGCGTAAAAAATCATAAAAAGTTTAGGTCTTATAAATTGAGGTACATATAAACTAAGTCTACAAAATAATTAATATAATACTGGAGGAAAAATCATGAAAAGAAAAATGATAGCTTTACCATTAGCATTATCATCCTTACTTATACTCGGAGCATGTGGTGATGAAGATACAGACGTGGAGGATATTGAAGTAAATGATCCACTATTGGAAGATGATGGACAAAATGACACAGGTGTAGAAAATGAAGCAAACAATGAAGAAGATAAAATGCAAGAAGTTGAAGAAAATGAAGAAGAAGAAAAGCAGGATGAGGGTTCAATAAACGATTCAGTAGATGATGCAAATGATTAAACAAAAGCACTTTTCACTTTTATATTGTGAAGGGTGCTTTTATTATCCTTTTTTATTATTAAAATTTATTTCCTCTAAAAATAACAATAGCTATGAAATTATTTTATCTCTATACTTATATTGAAACCCATAAAAGGAGTCAATTATGTATATTTGGAATATTAATGCACTTGTTAAAGCTTTAAAGGAAGATTCCTTTACTGAAAAAAATAAGAAAAGTTATCGAGTAACCTTTTGGATAATACTAGCTATTACTGTATTATCTTTACCGATAGTTGAGAATCCTTCTTCAATGAATAAATATGATATTATTGATATGATTTGTTTTATCATCATCAATGCTATAGGTTTATTTATACTATTTCGTATCTTTAAAAATGGGAATAAAAAAGAGTTTTTTTTCCCGTTTATCAGTTTAACTATCCCTATCCTTCTAAGATACTTATTACTTTTTATCATTTTAACAGTAATTGGATATACTTTTGTTTTTCCGTTCCTACCTTATTATTCACTAGAAGAAACAAATTTAATGGATTTAACTATTTCTATTGTAGTTGAGATTGTTTATAACCTAATGTTCATCCATTACTTTAAAAAGATTTTTAACTAACGCACCTTTTTAGGTGCATTTTTTATTATAAGTATTATTCAGATACCTCCATTAGTGCATATGTACCTACTCAACTAAACTGCCTTATAAATTGGTTCAACCCTATCATCTGGTACAATCTCATCAATATGTACTACTTCATATGATTTGTACCTTCCTCTGCATTTTTCATTAGTTACATCTTACTTATCTCTCTTTTACCTGCACATGATATTCTGATTACTCATTTACAATACATCCTGCTAAAACAATTCCTCCATGTAAAATTCCTATATACCTTGTACAAAATTTTATTAATTGTAATGTTTTAATAGTTTGTTTACAATTAAACGATAAATTTTTTGTTAGAATTTGTCGATGTTTGTAAAATAGTAAAAAAATAAATGCTTGTTATTCATATTAAGTTCACCTATAATCATAACGGGTAAATAAGTCTATACAAATAGTAATGGGATAGTAAAATAGTCTTTTTTTAAAAATGACAATTAGCATATTTCTTTGCAATTTTATAGTAAAAAAATTATGTAGAGGTGTATTTTGGTGAAATGGACAATTAACAAAAAGTTGCTAGGAGGATTTTCTGCTGTTTTAATATTACTAATTATAACAATTGGTATTAGTTACATTCAAATAACAGCGATTGATGACTCATATACGGATTTGTTAGAAGATAAAGCAATGAAAAATGTGGAAATTAGGGAGTTGCAAGTTGCAGTTAAACAAGAGATAGTTGCTATGCGTGGATACTTAATAGTTGGTGATAATAGCGCCTTTCAAGCCTATTCTAATGCAAATTCTAACTATGAAAAAGCATATAGTACACTACTTCCAAAGTTTAAGATACCTGAAGCGATTAAAATGTTAGAAGATATCAATCAGGCTCACGGTGAGTATGTACAGTTTACCGAAAAAGTATTTGACCTTAAAAAACAGGGGAAAAACAAGGAATTTGAAACGCTTGTTTCTACGGAAGGTATAGACATTGTTAATAATCTTGATGCAGAAGTAGCTCAACTATCTGAGTATCAGAACAATTTATTAATAAAAAGCGGTAGCAGCAATGCAAAGAAAGTTCAAAATACAATACTGTTAGTCTTAATTATAGGAATTATTGCTGTATTGGTAGGAATATCAATTTCACTTTTCATGGGTCGTTTAATTTCCGCTCCTTTAATTACACTAGCAAGTTCTGCTAAAAGAATCGCAGATGGAGATCTAACTGTCGATGTTGTATCCATAAAAAATAAAGATGAAATTGGGGATTTAGTCGGTTCATTCAATCTTATGGCTGAAAATCTTCGGATGGTAATTGATCAAGTCAGTGTGAACTCAAATCACGTAGCATCAACCGCAGAGGAATTAACAGCAAGTGCGGAACAAACATCACTGGCAACCGAACAGATTGCAACATCTATTCAAGATATTGCAAGTGGATCCGAGAATCAAGTTGTCGGAGCAAGTGAATCCTCCGCTGCGATGAAAGAAATGGCTATTGGTATTCAACGTATAGCTGAAACCTCTTCTTCTGTTTCAGAATCATCAATTGAAACAAGTAGAGAAGCTAACTTGGGAAATAATTCAATAAACAAAATGATTTACCAAATGAATAATATTGAATCTGCTGTATCAAATTCTGCTTTGGGTATAAAAAGATTAGGTGAACTTTCAAAGGAAATTGGCAATATCATTGGTGTTATAACTGGCATTGCTGAACAAACAAATTTACTGGCACTCAATGCAGCGATTGAAGCCGCTCGTGCTGGTGAACATGGTCAAGGGTTTGCAGTTGTAGCCGATGAAGTTAGAAAACTAGCGGAACAGTCAAAAATATCCGCAGATCAGATAGCTGGATTAATCACCCAGGTGCAAGAAGATACGATTGAAGCTGTAAACGTTATGGAGGTAGGAACAACGGAAGTTGCAACTGGTAAACTAATAGTGGATGAGACAGGAAAACGGTTCGAGAAGATTTTATTCTCTATTGAACAAGTTTCCACCCAAATTCAAGAAGTTTCCGCTGTTTCTGAAGAAATGTCTGCAAGTGCGGAACAAGTTAGTGCTTCCATCGAAGAAATGGCTCATATTGCTCAATATTCGGCAGATAATACACAAAATGTTGCTTCTTCTTCAGAGGAACAACTTGCCTCCATGCAAGAAATTACCGCTTCTGCTTCCATCTTATCCAAAATGGCTGAGGATTTACAAACAATAGTGAAAAAATTCAAATTAAATTAGATTAAATATTTACAAATTAATCTCTTTACTTCTTTCGAGGTAGAGAGATTTATTTGTGAGATTTGCTTTCTATTTCTATTATATAAGCACTATAAAAGATATATCATCTTTATTATTAGAAACTTCTTAATATCAGGAAGTTGTACAAGAAATATTTATAAGTCTAAATTACACATTCAAGTTCACCTTTAATGCCTTTATATTCTTCTATTTTCCCATAAGAAACATTTGGTTTAAGATTTAACTTCTAACCTATTAATTTACATACCCTTAGAAATACTACTAAGGAGCCACAAGTTCTACTTTTATCCTATCAGGATCTTCAAAGTAAACGGCATAATGATTATCTCCCCCAGCAAAAGGATGCTTTTTTGGATATAGAATATTTATACCTTTTTCTTTTAATTTGTTCGTCATGTCATAAACATGTTTACGTGAGTTTGCGTGGAAAGCCAGATGATTAAGTCCTACTCGGGATCTGTGATACGGAACATCTAAAAATCTGTCCTCTGTTTGTACAAAAACAATATATGTATCATCTAATTTCCAACTTCGTCCACTTTCCCACTCTTGAAAAGAAGTGTATCCTAATTCTTCAAGAAACCAACTCCAAAAATCGACTGTCTTTTTTATATCAGATACATATAATTCAATATGATGAAGTAATCCCTTTGACAATGAAAACTCTCCTCCCCTTGTTTAAAACGATTCACATTGTTTCACC
>Ga0209013_10001515_pt1 | contig 21483 bp, 16 predicted proteins | sample Cruoilmetagenom2_FD_187291 | JGI IMG/M metagenome (GOLD analysis project Ga0209013, IMG submission 187291) | Oil polluted marine microbial communities from Coal Oil Point, Santa Barbara, California, USA - Sample 2 (SPAdes) (version 2) | ecosystem: Environmental > Aquatic > Marine > Oil seeps ...
AATCGGATTTCTCCTTCATCAGGCTGATAATAACCAAATATACATTCAGCCAGGGTTGATTTTCTGGCACCATTTTCTCCAAGCAGGCAGTGAATCTCACCTTCTTTGATGTTCATATTGATGCGATCATTCGCCAATACCATGGGAAAGCGCTTGGTTAGATTGCGTACATCGAGCAGGAATTCTTCACTATTCTGGGGTTGAGATGATTTACTCATAAGAACAATCCTATTTGCAGCGGTCAGAATCTATCAGTTGTTTTTCAATTTTAAGTCTTACAGACCAATGATTGGTTCTACCATCAGATGAATGCCCCTCATCTCTATTATCAAACATGGGAATGAGGAGCACTCATCGTTGACCTTATTTCATACTGATACCTGATATTCTACTCTGCTATCAGTCAGATACTGGAATGGATTCATCAAGCGGAACAACCAGGGATCCGTCCAGGATAGCTGCTTTGGTCTCAGCCACTTTGTCCAGCACTTCTTGCGGCAAAGTGTCTTCAAAGTTGTGGAAAGGAGCCATGCCTGTGCCACCTTCGGACCAATAGAACCATACCCGCTCTGTATCACCATCAAAAGGTTCGCCTGTTGTTACCGCATCCCACCACAGATCAAACATATATCTTGTGACTGGATAAGCTTTCAAAAGAGGGCTGGTCACAACAACATCGGGATAGGCTGGGTTTTCATCCAGGTAGTTGCCAAAACCGAGAACGCCATTTTCATTCAAGGCTTCCAGAACACCATAACGTTCCCCGAAGACAAAGTCTGCTCCAGCTGCTAACTGTGCAGTGGTGGCTTCTTTGGCTTTGGGAGGATCATACCAACTGTCGATGAAAGTGATCTTCACTGCGACATCAGAATTAACTGACTGGGCTCCAGATCGGAAGGCATTGACGGCTCCATTTACTTCGGATCCTGGGAAACCAGCAACAACACCAATTACGTTGGATTCTGTCATCATACCTGCAATTAGGCCCATAACATAGGACGGCTCATAATAATTGAGATAGACCCAGAGGGAATTACCACCAAACGCTTTACCGCCTGAACCGGTGATCACAAATAGTTTATCCGGGTATTCATCCATCACGGCTTCAACAGCATCCGCAGCACCGCCGGCGTTCCAGATGATGTCGTAACCTTCATCTGCGTACTGGCGCATAGCTAACTCGACTGCATCACCCCATACATTTTCTGTATAAACATAGGTAATTGTCACGCCCTTGGCTGCCTCTTCCTCAATCAGCTGATTGATTGCATCGATATGCACCAGGTTCCAGGGCTCTTCGGCGGCAGAATTCAGGATCAAAGCAATCCTGACTTCAGTCGGTGTTTCCATCGCTGCTTCTTCTGCTTCCTCTTCTTCGGCAGGAGCTTCAGCAACGGCCTCTTCTGCTGCTGGTTCCTCAACGGCAGGCTCAGTTGCGCCGCCGCAGGCACTCAACATCAGAGAGAGGACCATTATGAATGCCAATACAATAAATAAACCTTTCTTCTTCATTCTCCATCTCCTTCGTAGATTTCATATGAATAGTAGACTAAATGATTGTATTCCACGCACCTCCTTTGGGTATTGCATTTCTGTATTCTACTTGTTTTTCTGAAATAGTTAATATTAATAAATATGTTATGCCTCTAACTTAAGATTGAATTCCTGATCAATTTCCTTGAGAGTTTCAATATACATGGCTTCCCATTCCGGCTTGGGATCCAGGGTCTCCAGGTCATGCAGCTCCTGGAAGGGTTTTCCTACCAATGCATCTTCCTGGGTATCCTTGTAGCGCTCCACCAACCAGGCCACAATGGGAGCAGCCTCTTTCCTTGTCATACCTTCCACAGCATGTGTCACTTTAGCTACAAAGAGGACCTCCAAGGGGGAAGCTCCTGCCATTGTGGTGCCAGCAGCTGATTGGACACCATCGATATAAGAGGCACCTGCCACAGTGGCAGCTACTGCCAGGGCACCGCTCTCATAGAGAACTTCTTTTGTGCCTGGGCCTGACGTGGGGCGAATGAATGGCGAGGTAAGAAATTTGGCATTACGTGAAAGCGCCTGGATGCCCAGCTGCAAAGCCCTTAAAACCTCAGGATGCGTACTGGCGCTGATATGGACATGTGTGGGGCCAATATTATTGAGCATGCCCTGGTAGCAGGCACGCATGACGATAGATCCAGTTACACAAGCCAAGGCCACACCTGCCCCGCCCCCTACAAAACCTCCATACATGGGATTGAAGTAGGATTCTGTTTTCGCTCCTATGTGCGCAAAATGAGCTGCCTTTGTCAGGTGATGGTAAGCAGTTTTCTGTTCACTTATGAAATTGAAATGATGGACATCAGAGGGCCGGTATCCGCCATAAGTCGTTCCAGCTAGTTCTCCAACTTCAGTGGTTGAGATTTCCACACAGCCTACGGCCATCCCCGGTCGGCCGGCTCTTTCCAGGATCTCAAAGGCTAGTTCCTTCTCCTGCCAGGCAGCAATTGCTTCCCAGGGGGATCCAGCCCGGATCTTTCTACTCCGGGTCGATAACAGGGTGCCCATGTTGAAGATCTCAATCAGCGGCTCTCGGGCATATGCTTCATGGAACGGTATGAACAACTCCTCTGTGATCGGGATTCCAAAAGGACCACCGTAGATTACTACATGGCTGTCCTCTTCCGGTAGCCGGTGCCTGATTGTGACTGCGTCATCACCTGCGCCAACTGTGATTTGATCCGGCATGGCGGCCAGGATCTGCTCCAGTTCATCTTTGGTCCACTGCATATGGCGCTTGGTATCGATGCAGTAAACACCTGTTTTCACCGCTAAGTCCACCCCAGCTTCAAATAATCGATCAGCCAGTGCGTTATTCGCGGTGACATACGGATCATCCTTGTCCAACTGGATATCGTATTTTTTTAATGTTTCCCGGAAGTTCTTGCCAATTATCTCCGCATCCCAGGTTTTTTCATCGAGGACAGGACCATTCTCGGCTTTATCCAGGGCAGACAATAAAATGTTGTAATCCAATTCTTTTCTCCTCTCTACATACGTTGAGCAACTTAGAGCTTCAAACCAAATTCGGTTTCGACTTCCTGGCAAACTTCATCAAAGAGCGTTTGCCATTCAGGCTTGGGATCCAGCGTTTCCAGATCATGCAGCTCCTGGAAAGGTTTACCAAGCAAGGGATCAACCTGAGAATCTTTATACCGATCCACCATCCAGGCGACGAGGGGAGCAGCGTCTACCCGGGACATTCCTTCCAAAGCATGGGTCAGTTTGGCAACAAACAAGACTTCCAGGGGAGAAGCATGGCCTGTTTTTGTACCACGAGCGGATTGAGCTGCATCAATGTAGGAACAACCCGCCACCGTAGCTGCAGCAGCCAGGGCGCCGGTTTCATAGAAGATCTCTTTCGTGCCGGGTCCAGAAGTCGGACGTATAAAGGGAGAGGTCAAGAAATTTCCGTTCCTGGAAAGGGCTTGAAGCCCCAATTGAAGGGCGCGCAGTACTTCCGGGTGGGTGCTGGCGCTGAGATGCACGTGGGTCGGGCCAATGTTGTTAAGCGTGCCCTGATAAGCAGCCCGCATGACGATCGATCCTGATACGCAGGCCAGGGCCACTCCAGCTCCACCGCCCACATAACCACCGTACATAGGATTGAAGTAGGATTCAGAAAAAGCATCGATATGGGCATAATGAGCCGCTTCAATGAGGTGATGATAGGCCGTTTTCTGCTCACTGATGAAATTGATCTTATGGCAGTCGGTTGGTCGATAGCCGCCATAAGTAGTGCCAGCCAGCTCCCCTACCTCTGTGGTAGCGATTTCAACGCAGCCCATCGCCATTCCTGGCCGTCCGACCCTGTCCAGGATCTCAAAAGCCAGTTCTTTTTCCTGCCAGGCAGCAATTGATTCCCAGGGAGAACCCGCCCGGATCATGCGCCCTCTGGTGGACAGCAATGTGCCCATGTTGAATATTTCGATCAACGGCTCCCGGGCATAGGCCTCATGGAAAGGTATAAACAACTCTTCAGTGATAGGGATCCCAAATGGCCCCCCATAGATCACCACATGGCTGTCTTCCTCTGGTCGGCGGTGAATAATTGTGGCAGTATCATCCCCTTCACCAACAGTGACCTGGTCTGGCATGACCGCCAGGATTCCTTCCAGCTCATCCCTCGTCCACTGCATATGTCGTTTGGTGTCTATGCAGTACACACCAGTTTTTGCAGCCAGCTCCATCCCGGCTTCCCAGAGTCTGTCCGCCAGATCATCATCAGCGGTTACATAGGGATCATCTTTTTCCAGCTTGATATCGTATTTCTTGAGAGTTTCCTGGAAGTTTTTACCAATGATCTCTGCATCCCAGACTTTCTCATCTACAATGGGTCCATTTTCTGCCCTATCCAGAGCAGTTAACAAGACCTCATAATCCATACCATTTATATTTCCCATATTCTTTTCCTTTCCTTTTGATCTAACTCAGGCCATGATCTTCTGGCACAGGGCCACAGCTTCGGCAGCTGAATGACCGTAGCCATTTGCGCCCATTTCCTCGGAAAACTCTGGCGTTGTGGCAGCGCCACCCATGATCACTGCATACTCATTCCGGGTATCTTTGCCATCCAGATAGTCAAAGACATCTTTCATGTAGGGCAGGCAGGTGGTCAATAGGGAGGACATGCCGATGATATTTACACTTTCACTCTCTGCTCTTTCCACGATCTCTGAGGGAGAGACATTGGTACCCAAGTCCACCACCTCAAAACCGTTGACTTTCAGCATCAGGACGACCATATTCTTGCCAATATCATGCAGATCTCCCTGTACTGTGGCCATTAATACTTTCCCGGCCGAGGTAATACCCTCAGATTCGCTGGCCTCCACTGCGGGAGTGATGACCTTGTCATTGACCGTTTGTACTACATCAGCGGCAGTGACCATTTCTGGCAGAAATATATCCAGGGTCTCAAAGCGTTTGCCAATCTCTTCCAGGGAGGGAGAGATACATTTTTCAAAAAATTCTGTCGGGGCAGTGCCGCCTTCCAGGACTTCTTTGGCCAGTGTGACAGCTTTTTTTGAATCTCCCGCCAATAATATTTCCAGAAAATCTTTTTGTACATTTTCAAGATTGCTCATTTTTTTCTCCACTATATCGACTATTTACAGGGTCAAGCCAAATTCTTTTTCAAATTCCTGGCAGACTTCCTCATACATCCCCTGCCATTCGGGCAGCGGGACAACTTTATCAACATCATAGAGTTGATCAAAGGGTTTACCAATGGGTCTATTCTCAGTGGTCATCCCGCCTTTATATTTTTCTGTGAGCGCCTTAACGATCGGAGCAGCCTGTTCACGGGTCAGCTTCTCCGCAGCATGGGTCACCTGGGCGGTGAAGCGTGCTTCCAGCCCAGTGCAGTGGGCTTGCTGCACACCAACAGCAGACTGAACCCCTTCCATCAAGGCTATACCTGATGTAACGCCGACCAGCGCCAGTGCGCCAGCTTCATATAAGACATTCTTGGTTCCAGGTCCACCAGCAGTTCGGGCAAAAGCTGTTGTCATCAGGTCTGTATTGCGGTTCAACCCCTGCAACGCTACGCCAATGCCGGGCAGCATGGCCGGGAAAGTATCACAGCTCAGATTGGCATGGGTTGGACCTGGATTGACTGTGCAGCCAAAATAGGTCGCTTGCAGCAGAATCAAACTGGCCACCAGGGCAACCGCCATGCCGTCTGCGCCGCCTGGGTAGCCACCGTAGATATTGTTGGCAAAGGTATGGATATGTGAACCTGTGCGGGCAAAATGGGCTACTTTTATCAATTGGTCATAATTGGTTTTCAATTCACTGACCAGGGCGGCATGATGCCAATCGCTGGGCCGAAAACCGCCAATTGAATTGGAGGAAATTTCCCCGATATGGGTGGGAGAATTTTCAGCGCAGCCGATTGCCATACCAGGACGTCCTGCCCGGTTGACGACTTCAAAGGAAAGATCCACTTCCTGCCAGCAAGCGACTGATTCCCAGGGAGATCCAGCCCTAATCGGCCGGCCATAAGTCGAAACCAGGGAACAGTTGTCAATAAAGTCGAGCAATGGTTCCTGGGCATAACTCAGCATCACCGGCACAAATAGATTTTCAGGAACCGGAATACCATAAGCCCCGCCGCACACAGCTACCCGGCTATCCTCGTCCGGCCGACGGGCCTGGATGTGAGCCAGGTCATCTCCCTCCCCCATGATCACCGAAGAAGGTGAGGTAGCGATGACTTCATCCAACTCAGCCTTGGTCCAAACCATGCGGCGTTTTGTAGAAGTACAATAAACGCCGGTATTTAAGGCCAGTTCATAGCCAGCCTGGTAGACCCGGTCTGCCAGATCATCATCCGCAGTTAAAAAGACATCCTTATCCCATTTGACATCATATTTCTTGATCAAAGCCTGAATGGGTTTCTGGATATACTCTATATCAAATTCCCGCTCCTCAACAATTGGACCGGTTTCTGCTTTATCTAAAACACTATGTAATCGTCCCCTTGTTCTCATTTCGATACCACCTTCTTTGATTGACTAAATCTCATGTATGGTTTGTGAATCATCCAACATCTCAATTTTCTCTAGCCCGCAAGTCATACGAACCAGCAGTGGTAGCGCCACTTGGTGATGTTCATTCCTTTGATGGATCGCATTAATCTCATAGAAACAAATTCCTATCCGTAAGCTTCGATAGTTTCAAACACAGCATCAATATTTTCGGGTTTCGCTTCATCTGGAATTTCCACTGCGCCATCGATAATCAAGCCATTCGTATCGCCAAAGATTTCAATCAGCTCCCGAACATTCTTTTTGACATCTTCAGGAGAACCTAGTGCCAATAAGGAAGCCGGAATATCACCCCAGAAACTGTTATAGTCGCCGATGACCTCGCGGGCTTTAACCCGATCCACTTTTTCAAAATGCAGGGGGACTTTACCTTTGGGAAGCTCCTGTAAATAGGGTAACCGGGCGGTGTAATCATCCTCAAAATAGGGAATGGGTGTGATACCAGCATCAACCAGTCCTGTCAGAAGTTTTCTGAAACTTGGCCAGTAGAATTTCTGGAATTGATCATCTGACATGAATTTCTCAGTCCCTCGGTAGGCGAACACCGCTACCCTGGGAATTCCGAACATGGCCGCTTGCCCTTTGAGCATTTCCAATTCCCTCTCTGTTAAGAAATCGATTGCCGCCAGTAATTTTTCCGGACGGCGGATCATATCGGTCAGAGAGCCGCGCATCCCCCTCAAGAAAACAGACAGGGTATCAAAAGGCGGGAATCCAAGACCGCTATATAAGAGCGGATAACCCGCTTCTGTGATCTCAGCCACATAACTCTCATAATGTTGATTGAAAGCCAGCCATTTTTCACCCATTTTTTTCAATTCGTCCAGCATCTCCACAAATTCGGGGATGGCGAAAAATGGAGCTGAGAACATCGGGTAATATAGGTAATTATGCAGAGGAGGAAGCATAGCCAAAGGTTCAAGTAAACCGGAAATCCTGGGAAGAACTTTCCGAAAAGTGAAATCTCCTGGATCGTTGAGGAAGTCGTCATATTCCTCGGCTGTCATATTTTCCATTTCATTAAATTGGAAAGGTTTGTCATCAGGGAGTTCATCTCCCGGTTTCTTCCATTGTTTGCTTTTTAGAGAATTCCAGGGCCAGGATCCCCATACCAGGCCATCTTCCGGAGCCATTGGAAAGTCATAATGATATAGAACATCTTTCAAACATTTCAGGCGCAACGCACCATCTTTCATGACCTCGGCATTGGATACACCGGCGAATTTTGCAGGAAAGAAATGCATCGATAAAGGAATAAAAGGAGGTTTTCCTGTATTCTTGAGGGCAACTGAATCCTCAAAGAGTTTAAGATTTGCATTATATTTGGCGCTATTATCAGCTATCATTTTATTCCGCCTTCCCATCAATCCAATTATTTACCAGATCCACCGCTGCCACGGCCGAAGCGCCTAGAGCATCCGCTCCTGAATATTTAAGCACCAGATCATCAACTGGGGCACCGCCGATCATTACCTTGACACCTTCACGTAAACCTGAAGCTTTCAAGGCTTCAATTGTTTCCTTCATAGAATCGTAGGAAACTGTCAACAACGCGCTTAAGCCTAAGTATTTGGATCCGCTCTCTTGCACTTTGTCCACAAATGCCTGGGGAGGGACATCAATACCCAAATCCAGAACTTGATAACCATTTGCTTCCAACATGAATTTGACGATATTCTTGCCGATATCATGTACATCTCCACTAACTGTACCAAGGACCACCTGTTCTCCAGTTTCAGTGCCGGATTGATCCGCCATTAAAGGCAGGACGATCTTATTAATCTCATCCATTAATTCACCGGCAATCAATAACTCCGGGAGAAAATAATCACCATTTTCAAATTTATCTCCAATCTGGCCCATCGCTTCTATTCCCATATTTAGCATCTCAGATGGATCAGTACCGGAATCTGCCAGCTCCCGGGCCAGAGAAATTGCTTTCTCTTCTTTCAGTTCAACAATGGCGTTTATCAATTTTTCCGACATGGAGACTCCTTTTTGCTAATAAATATTAATCAGGTTTTTCAACCAACTCGATTGCTTCAATTATCTTTCGATAGCCGGTGCAGCGGCACAGGTTGCCGGCAACTGCACGTTTGATCTCATCTTCTGTTGAATGAGGTTTTTCTTCTATCAAGGTTACCCCAGACATAATAAAACCTGGGGTGCAGTAGCCACACTGTACCGCGCCATGATCAACAAATGATTGTTGCAGGGGATGCAAATCGTCCACATCACCAACACCCTCGATGGTCTCGATCACAGCCCCATGGGCTCTGGGAGCTGGCACGAGACAGCTCATGACTGCTTTCCCATCTAGAAGTACCGTACAAGCACCGCATTCCCCTTCCGCGCATCCTTCCTTGCTGCCCAAGAGCAGCAGATCTTCCCTAAGCATACGCAGCAGGGATTTATGAGAAGCTCCAGAAACAGAATATTCCACTCCGTTGATTCGAGTCTGGATGGGAATATCATTCCCATTATCGAAACGGGTCAATTCTGAGAGTCCTGCCTGATTCGATTCTTTTCTGGCCAGCAAGATGGGTTGTTCGGGGTAATCCGTACGCTCTTTCCCATCAGCCAGCACCTGCAATAAACGCCGGGTGAGTGCTTTAACCATTAACTTACGATAATTAGCAGATCCGCGGATATCATCGATAGGTTTGGATTCCTCCATCGCTAAACGACCAGCTTCTTCAATGCTCTCCTGATTCAGAGGTTTCCCGACCAGAAAAGTCTCGGCATCTTGTGCGTGTATGATCGTAGGAGCCACAGAACCCATTGTGATCGATGCCTCTTTTACCTGGTCCTTATCCAATTTCAGGACCACTGCTATATTGACGATAGCGATGGCCTGCGCTTCTCGTAATCCCAATTTGATGAATCCACTCCGCTGAGTTTTCTCATCCAGGGCCGGGAAACTGATATCTACCAGCATTTCATCTGGCTTGATCACAGTTTTTCTCACGCCAAGATAAAACTCGTCCAATGGCACTTCTCTTTCACCAGAAATAGACTTTAATGTGACCTTTGCACCCAATGCCATCAAAGGTGTAATCGTGTCATTGGCGGGGGAAGCTGTGATCAGGTTGCCGGCGATCGTACCCCGATTGCGGATCTGGGGCGCGCCCACCTCCCAGCAGGCCTGGGCCAGGGGAAATGCTTTGCTAACTATCAGTTTGGATGAGAGTGCTTGATTATGAGTCACCAGCGGTCCTAGGTGGATCCATCCCTCATCATCCAGGCTGATCTGGTCCGCTCCTGAGATTCGGGATATATCAACCAGACAGATGTCATTAGCTTTCGAATTATTTACCAGCTCAAGAAATAAGTCTGTCCCACCGGCGATGATCTGGGGGGATTTTCCTTTTTCCGAAAGAGATTCAAGAACCTCTTCAATCGTTGAAACAATTGAGTATTTCTGGATCATATTTGGCACTCTCTTTCCATTTTCTAGCAACTACTTTTCCTGCTTATTCAATTCACTCAGGATGCGCTCTGGTGTCATCGGTATCGCATCCATCCGCACTCCAATGGCATCTGCAATAGCATTGGCTATTGCCGGCGCAACTGGAACGACAGTTGGTTCACCTATACCAATGGCACCGTTTGGCGCACTGGGTTGAGGGACCTCCACAATAATTGGCTCAATGTCAGGCATATCTGTGGAGACTGGTGCTATATAGTTTGACAGAGAATCATTCAATAAATATCCATCTCGTTGCTGCAGCTCTTCGGTGAGCGCATACCCGATCCCCTGAGCGATGCCGCCATCAATTTGCCCTTCAATTGCCTGTCTGTTTATCGCTTTCCCAACATCGTGGGCAGCCCAAATTTTTTCTACTTTTACCTGCCCGGTATCCGTATCAACCAGAACCTGGGCAATATGAGTTGCATATGCAAAAATTGAGTGGGCATGTTTAAAATTCAACTTGCTCTTCGGCTCTTCAGGATGCCACATTTCCACAAATCCTTCAGCCCGCAGTTGAGTATTCTCCCACCAGGCCTGTCCGGCAAGAGATGGAATATCAATCGTGTATTCTGGGTTATCCTTGGCCCAGACTTTATTCTCCTGGAAAACCAGATCCTCTTCTTTTGCTTCAACCTGCTTTGACACCAGCTCAGACAGGTTGTCCTTGATCACTTTGGTTGCCTTGAGAATGGCATTACCCATCATATAAGTGCTGCGGGATGCCGAGGTGGTTCCAGCTGCTGGAACCGCGTTGGTATCCGCCATGATTACCTGGATCCTGTCCATCGGAACACCCAGATCCTCTGAAATGATGATTTTCTGGGCAGTGATCGCACCCTGTCCTAATTCTGCTGATCCTGTGTAAAGTGTGACTGATCCATCTGGTGCCATTTCCACAACTGCTCCACTGTGATCCACCACACCTTTGCCCATGCCCATGCCGTGCCAGATCGTAGCCACACCCAAACCTCGCTTCTTTCCTGGCCCAGGGTCCCTATCAAGCCACTGGTCACGTTCCTTCCAGTTGGCTGCCATTGCTGCCTCTTCAATCGTCTTTTTAAGTCCGATGTCGTGGTATATATATGCGCCAGAAGGCATCAGCGTGTCCTTTTCCATGCCATTCTTGAGGCGTAAATCCACCGGATCGATTCCTAGTTCTACAGCAACCACATCCATATTCTGCTCAAAAGCCCAGGCGACTTCGGGGGTTCCGAACCCACGCATACCGCCAGCAACCAGATTATTGGTCGCCACGGCATAGGAATCTATCTGAGCATTCGGTACTTTATATGGCCCGCTGATCAATTCAGCAGTACCTCCAATAACTGCCGGGAAGATATTGGCGTAGGGACCAGAATCACCGATCACCTTGGCCCTGATAGCTGTCAAGGTGCCATCTTTTTTCGCACCTGTTTCAAGCCGAACATGAATTGCTCCCCGCTTCTGGTGTGTGAAGAGGGATTCCTGCCGGGTTCGGACAAATTTCACCGGACATTTGGCTTTTAAAGCCAATACTGCGGTCTGGATCTGAATATGCAGCTCTTCCTTGCCGCCGAATCCACCGCCAACATACGGATAGATCACCTGAACCTTGCTGATCGGCAGACCTAATGCTTCGGCTACCTGGTTTCGGTCACCATGGGGATCCTGCCCGGATATGTACATGACCAGGTTTTCACCATCCCAATCTGCCACCACGCTTTCAGTTTCCAGGAAAAGCTGTTCCATGCATTGTGTATGATAGCTCCGCTTAATGATCAGATCGGCATCTTCGAATCCCATCTTTACATCACCATGGGTAACCGATACATGATCAAGGATGTTAGTATCTATATCGCTGCGGGCAAGAATATCTGTGGATTGGAACGCCTGGACAGGATTGAAAACACCATCGACTGGTTCATACTCGACCTGAATGAGGTCAATTGCTCTATCTGCAATTTCCTGTGTCTCGGCAGCTACCAGAGCGATAATATCGCCGATATAGAAAACCTCATCCATGGCGAAGATCTGCTGGTCTTTGACTAGAATTCCGTAATGGGTTTTGTCCGGCAGATCATGGTAGGTGACCACTGCCCCAACCCCAGCCAATGCTTCTGCGGCGGAGATATCCAATTTTGTGATCTTTGCCCGAGGATGTTCCGGGTAAAGGGCTTTTACTACCAACATCCCTGGAAGCTGAATATCAGATGTGTACTCACAGCGTCCAGTTACTTTTAACTCAACACCTTCTGTAGGGACCACATTCACAGATTTCTTCTCAAAAGTCATAATATTCCCGTCCGCTTCAGTAAACCTGCCCGGGCTTGGTTGAATTCTTTTAGCAGATTCTCTTCATCGAGGAAGAGGATCTCGCGATCCTTCATCAGGACCTTGCCATCTATAATAGTTGTGATCACATCCTCTTTGCGGGCATAATTCACAATCTGGGATGAAATACTCAATGAGGGTTGGCTGAGGCGAGAATCTCCCAGATCAACCAGGATCAAATCGGCTTTTTTGCCAACTTCCAGACTGCCAATCTTTTCCGGTTGGCCGAAGGCATAAGCACCGTTCTCACAAGCGAAGCGTAGAACCTCCTCTGGAGGCAAGTCTTGTGGATAAAATGAGTTGATCTTATATAAATTAGACGTCCATTTGAGCACATCTATCATTTCCTGGCCGCAACTGACTGCTTGTCCGTCTGTACCGAGGGCTACCCGAACCCCTGCTTTCAGGAATTGATCTACAGGACAGATCCCTGATCCAATGAACATATTGCTGACAGGGTTATGGACGATTACTGACCCACTTGCTGCGATCAAATCCATTTCATCGTCGTTGATCCAGATACCGTGCGCCAGTTGTGTTTTTGGACCCAAGACCCCGATCTTATCTAACCATGGAATCTGACGCATCCCATTACTCTTCATGCACAATGTATTTTCTTCTCGAGCTTCAGCAGTATGGATATGGATACCCAGGTCATGATCACGGGCTGCCTGGACTACTTTTTCCAGGGTTTCCCCGGTAGTGCTCCAAACCACATTGGGGCTGAAATCGATCGAAAGCATCTCGTTGTCTTTGCACCAACTATCGTAAAGCTCGAGTGTGCCGGTAATGACCTGCTCACCGGTTTCCATCAAAGGATCAGGATAATCTATATCCGAATAACCCCGAGCCATTTTATAGCGAATCCCGCAATCCTTCGCTGCCTGGAATACTGCATCAAATCCCTCACGGGGCTGAAGAACAGTAAAATCATCCGTTACTGCAGTTGAACCACCCCGGATATTTTCAACTATGCCCATCTGAACTGCCAAGAAAATTTCTTCCGGCTGCATATTCTCATAAACTGGGAAGGCGACTTCTTCCAACCAGGGAATAAGCGGTCGGTTATCTGAGAGTCCCCGGATCAGGGTCTGGAATAGATGGACATGGGCATTGATCAAGCCCGGCATTACGATCTGCCCGGAGGCATCAATGATCTCATCTACCTGATTACGAATATTTTCTGATGGAGCCCCTTCCGATACGATGGTGATGTGATCATCTTCCACAACCACATACCCAGTTGGGGGATTTTCACCAACTGCGTTAGAAAGATACAGAAAACCCTGTTCAATCAACAAACTCGACATCTGTCACCGCGTAAACGATATTTATAGTATGCCTACCCGATCTAATAGATCAGCTCGGGCAATTCGAAAATCCTTGATCAAATCCTCTTCATCCAGGAAGAGGATCTTCCTATCTTTCATTAATACCTTGCCATCAACGATGGTTGTCCGAACATCTTCTTTTCTGCCAAAGTTCACCAGCAGGGAAGGCATATTCAATGTGGGCACTGTCATCCGGGGATCATTCAGATCGACGATGATCAGGTCCGCTTTTTTACCCGTCTCCAGGGTTCCAATTTGATCCGGTTGACCAAAGGCATGAGCGCCGTTTTGGCAGGCCATTTGGATGATCTGTTCCGGGGAGATAATATTGGCATCCTTGGAATTCAATTTATGGACATTAATGGTCCACTTCAGGGTATCCATCATTTCCTGCCCATTATTGCAGGCTTGCCCGTCTGTACCCATTGCTACCGGAATTCCAGCTGCCAACATTTGCGGAACTGGAGAAACACCAGAACCACAGAACATATTACAAACCGGGTTGTGCACAGGTACCGCACCGCTTTCAGCGATGCTTTCGATTTCACTCTCAGTCAACCAGACCGAATGGGCCAGCTGAAAATGTGGACCGAGCAAATCCCGATCAGCCAGCCATTCTACATGGTGCATCCCCGTCTCTTCAGCGAACATGCTAAGTTCATCCTGAGACTCGGCAGTATGCAAATGCACACCAATGCCCCACTCCAGGGCCTTTTCGTTCACGCGCAGCATGGTCTCTTCTGTGACCAAATAAAGGGTGTGGGGATTAAAATCAAGCCGAAGCCGGCCATTTTCCTGATTGTGCCAGGTTTCGAATAACCCCGTCATATCCTCAATGATCTCATCTTGAGTTTCGATGAACTGGTCAGGCACACCTCGTTCATTGAATCCGCGGGCTAATTTATAGCGAATACCTGAGTCTTTGGCTGCTCTGAAGGCAGCATCAAAGTTGCCCGTTTTTGAGCGAACAGTTTGATTATCCGTCACAGCAGTCGCCCCGCTGCGGATATTTTCGATCATTCCAACCATGGTAGCGAGATACACTTCTTCATTATTCATCTCGGAGTAGATCGGAAAGGCGACATTCTGAACCCAATCCCAGACCTCACGATCATCTGCCAATCCCCGGACAAGGGACTGCTGGAGATGCACATGGGCATTGACCAATCCGGGCATAACAATCTGCCCGGAGGCATCAATGACCGTATCTGCTTGATTCCGGATCTCATCAGGCGCTTCACCCCCAGAAATACAAGTGATGAGATCTTCCTCAATGAGTACATACCCAGAGGGAATCTCTGCACCACTTGCATTTCCTGTAAGGAGATAGCCTTTCTCAACCAGTAATCCTGACATTTATCACACCTTTTCGATTAGTACCGGTAGGGAACGCCCCAGCTCTTCAATTCAGCTTTGACCTCTTCAAACTTGGCCAGCCATTCTTCTTTTACTTGCAGCTTGGGGACATCATATAGTTCCTGGAGTGATTTTCCTTTGGGTGGGTTGCCAAGTGTGGGTTCGTATTTCTCCAGGCATTTGACAACGATCTCATTGGCTTTCTTGCGGGTCATTCCGGTGACTGCCCGGCTGGTCTCACCCAACATGCGCAGTTCGATCCCGGAAATCATATCCACATCATCACCGCCAGTGATCCCGGATGGTCCAGGGCCGGTATGCTGGCCGCTGCTGACTGCAACTATAGCATTGGCGGCTGCCTCCCAGAGCACTTCATAGGTACCAGCTCGAGCATCTAAAAAGACATTCTGCCCGATCGGGAACCGGCAGTTACGTGAAAATGCCTGTCCAACAATGCTCTCGATCCAGAGGGTGGTCCGATGGGTAGTGGCGCCGTTCTTCAGACTCATATGCACCGGGTGATTGACCACGATTGTAGAACTGTGGGAAATAGCGCCCAGGAATGTTTCTGCCGCGCCGCAAATGGCAGCGCCTTCTGGCGATCCTGCCCAGCCGCCCACCATGGGGGCTAGCAAGGTGGCAACATTAACACCATTTTCGACGGCAGCTACGGCCCGGATTAGGCGGTCATAGTCAGATTTCAGCTCAGTTAGCAGGGCTGCGTACATGAAGTCGCCTTTTCTGAGGCCGCGCTCTTCATTAATGATAGCAACCGCTGGCGGCGCAGATGCAGCGCATCCAGGAGCAACAAACATCGGCATGCCCGGACGACCGGCCCTGCGGATAGCTTCACGGATCCAGCCTACTTCCTGGATGGCGCCGTGCACCTCATTGGGGGAAAATGGTCGAATCTCACGACCTTCGATCCAGGCCGGGTTGCCGTTGGCGATCATATCGTTGGTCGGCTCAAGGGCGAAGTTCATCATATGTTTGGTGTAGATCTCACCCTCGGTCATACTTGAGCCTGCCGCACCGCCGATCACCAGCGGACGCACATCGCTTTCTGGTTTACGGGGATATAAGGTCACCTGGTCTTTGCCATAGCCAAAAGTCAGGGGTGTATGGAAATTATCCAGGTAGCGCCAGATCTCTGCCTCGGTGAATTTGACCACTTTCTGGGTATCCAAAACCCACAGGCCCTTCTCCACCGCGTATTCCAAACCTGCTGCGAACAGTCGGTCCGCCATCCCATCATCATCCGGCACAGGGTTGGCCGGATCGTATTTAATGTCATATTTTTCGGCCAATTCCTTTACTCTGGGGAAAATCGACTTGTCAAATTCCGGCTCACGCACTCGCGGTCCTTCATTGACTCGCTCCATCATTTCAAAATGTAATCCTGGCATAGTATCCTTCCTTTATTCGAGAACTAATCCTCGCTGGTCATTTACTCAATAATTGGCTGCAGAGCTCTACTGCGTTATAAGCAGTTTCGCCATATCCATCCGCCCCAATTTCATCTGCATAATCCTGGCTGGTCGGGCCCCCACCGATGATCACCTTGTACTGATCTCGAACACCATCATCATCCAGCATCTCGATAATGTCGCGCATCATTGGCAGGCTGGTGGTCAGCAGGCCGGAGAGGCCGATGATCTCAACACCGAGGTCAACGGACTTATCAACAATATCGGTTGAAGCAATATCCCTACCGATATCAATCACATCAAAACCATTCACTTTCAGGAGAGCGACCACAATATTTTTTCCAATATCATGAATGTCACCCTGGACTGTTGCAATCAACACTTTACCTTTTGATTCGCCCTCATCCCCTTCGAAGTGGGGTTCGAGGATCGCCAGAGCGGCTTCCATAGCATCTGCGCTGGCAACCATTTCCGGGAGGAACATTTCCCCCTTGCCAAAACGTTCACCTACTTCCTTGATGGCCGGTGACATACCCTCATCGATTGCTTTCAAAGGGGTGATACCGGCATCAAGGGCTTCCTGGGCAGCATCTGCCGCAGTGGTCATAACACCCCCAAGAACACCTTCATATAATTTTTGTAGAATATCTTTTTCACTCATACTTTCCTCCGTAAATCAATAAAATGAATATTTTAAGCAAAAGGTAGTTTTGGGGATAAAGTCAGTGTAGTTTCTTTCTGGACCAAAACCTCCCCTTTGCGAATGACATAATTTCTGTCCTGATAGCGGCGAAGGGCATCCGCGGGGGAATTTGCCGCAAAGATCACCAGGTTAGCCTCATCACCAACATCAAGTCCATATTTTTCCAACCGCAATACTTTTGCTGCCTTATAGCGGGACATTTCATAAACCTGCTGAATCTCGCTGGCTGAGCTCATATGGGCAGCGTGGGCAACAAAATTGGATACATTTAGCGTATCCATATTGCCAAAGGGATAGAACATATTCAACAGATCATCCTGCCCGTTTACCACATTGACCCCAGCTTCCAAAAGATCCTTGACCCGAGCTATTCCCCGCCGAACCGGATACTCATCACCGCGGCCCTGGATTACAAGGTTAACAGGGGTATTTGTGCAGATATGCACCTGCGCTTTGACCAGCTTATCCAGGATGCGCTGGAATAGTTTTTCATCCCAGGCAGCCATCGCAGTACAGTGGCCTGCTGTAACTCTGCCCTGATAGCCAGTTTCAATGGTCTTTTCTGCCAGCAGTTCCAGAGTATGCCAATAGGGATCATCCGTTTCATCGACATGCATGTCAATATCAGCGTCATGAGCCATGGCAATCTCAAATGCCAACTCGATCTGCCTGGCGGCTTTGTCCATGTCCTTTTCCCGGTGGGGAACGCCTCCCACCAGGTCAGCGCCTTCTTCCATAGCCTGCCGGACCAGATCCACAGATTCCGGGTTATCAGCCAGCCCAAATTGCGGAAAAGCCACGATCTGGATATCGATTACTTCCTTGAACCTATCACGGACAGCCACTACCGATTCGAGCAAGCTCAGTTTGGCAACTTCATCCACATCGGTATGATCTCGCAACCATAAGACGCCGTTAAGCATGGCCTCTTTGAGGGAGATGATGGATCTGCGCATAATATCTTCCGGGGTTAATTGGTCCTTGATCTCTTCTGCGATCTTGATGGCTTCATTCAAGGTACCGCTGTTATTGGGATATTCCGGCATGACCGAATTTTCAAGGTGGAAATGAGGTTCGATAAATGCCGGAGATACGACAGCACCATCAGCGTCGATCGATCTGGATCCAGATTTGATCTCTTCTGTAGAAACCTCAATAATTTTCCCGTCATTGATCCCTAGATTGATCGGTTCAAAAGTTTTATCGTGCAGTGCGTTATTGATAGTCAAATCCATGAAACAGTCCTTTTTTCAGATTAGCGTGGTGGAACCCTGCGGGTTACAGAAAAATAAAAATGATCTGTTATCAAATACATTTTTGTCAAGGCAATGAGATCGCCTACAGCGTTATACATACTTTCCACAAGATGGAGAACTGGCTGGTTCTCTTTAATGGATAATTTATCTGCTACAAGGGCACTGGCGCTAACTGAAAAGATCTTGGTCCGGGCATAGGCCAGGGGAGGATCATTATGCTCAATCAAATAAGTCAGGATTGATCCCGGAAAAGAAAGCATTTCCTCTTCCATCCTCTCATCCGCAATCACATAATCCTCCAGGTACATGCAAGGCAAATCATCGATACTTTCGACAATTTCCACTCGGATCAGTTTGGAATCCGGTCCAATATTGAGTTCCTGCTGGAGTTCTTCTGTGGGTATGATAGATTCCACTTCCCTGCAGATCACCCCATGTTTTTTGTTGGAACGCTCCGCCAACTCCCGGAAGGTTTCCAGGCGTTCAATCCCACCTAGCATATCTGGCCCTTGCGAGGCAGTCACAAAAGTACCTCTGCCTTGCTGGCGGGTTACTACACCAAATGATTCCAAGTGACCGAGGGCCTCACGAAGAGTAGACCGTGATATGCCCAGCATCTCAGCCAGTTCACCTTCCGGGGGCAGCTGGGAACCAACCGGCATCTCGCCAGATTCTACCTTCTCCGTAATGACATCAATTGCTTTAATATAGAGGGGACGTCTGTCTACTGGACTGATGGAATTGACATCTTTCATTTGAAGTTATCCTTTCCAGAGGCAAGCTGTTATAAGGTTGTAATAAATATAGTACGAATGGTCAAACGTTTGGCCTTTCAATAACGATACAGCATATTTGCTTAAATGTCAAACGTTTGTCCTTTTAGAGGGGGTGACATTTATCCTGACTTTTTCCTTTTCTTAAGTTCAGTAAGATCACTCCCCCGCCTCCATATCCATAAATCTGCGACTGCGGTAAAATCTACCCAGTATAATCACCTCGATTATTTATTGCGGAGGAATAACCTCATGTCTGATCACCGCCAAAAAGCGCTGGCGTACGCCCAGGAGCATTACCCCCAATCGCTTGAAAAGATGAAAAAGATAATTTCCATCCCATCCGTTTCAACAGATCCAGAACGGGCCGGAGATATCAAAAAAGCAGCCGAATGGCTCAAGACTGAACTGACTGCTATGAATATGGATCGGGTAGAGATCTTCCCCACTCCGCGGCACCCGATCGTTTATGCGGAAGACCTGTCCGCCGGCAAGGACAAACCCACTGTTCTGATTTACGGCCACTATGACGTTCAACCGGCAGACCCTGTAGATGAATGGGACTCAGATCCCTTCACTCCCACTGAAAAAGGTGAAAATCTCTATGCGCGCGGCGCAACCGACATGAAAGGCCAGGTCGTTGCCACATTCAGCGCCATTGACGCGATTCGCCAGACTGGAGACTTACCAGTCAATGTCAAGTTCCTGATCGAAGGCGAAGAGGAGATCGGCGGTTCCTATATTGAAACCTTTATTAAAGAAAACCAGGACCTGCTGGCCTGTGACTTTTTCCTGAACCCAGATACCGGCATGCAAGCTCCTGATCAACCAACAGTCACTTACGCTTTACGCGGGATTGCTTATTTTGAACTGCGGGTTCAGGGCCCCAAACAGGACATGCACTCAGGCTCATTTGGTGGAGCGATCCATAACCCAGCTCAAGTGATGACCGATCTTCTTTCTGGAACCCACGATGAGAAAGGCCGTGTGACATTGCCTGGTTTCTATGACCGGGTCAAACCACTGGATGATGATGAACGGGAGGAAATAAGCAAACTTCCTATCGGTGATGATTTCTTCTTGGAGCAAGGAGGCGTAAAAGCTCTCTTCGGCGAAGAAGGATACACTGCCGTGGAACGTACAGGCGCCCGTCCCACCCTGGAGATCAACGGTCTGTACTCAGGTTTTATTGACGAAGGTCAGAAAACAGTATTACCAGCCTATGCAATGGCCAAAGTGTCCTGCCGACTGGTGGCAGACCAGGACCCAGTTGAAGTCTACGAACAGTTCAAAACCTACCTGGCAGAGAACGCTCCTGAGACAGTAACCTGGGAGCTGACTCAAATGTCCAAAGATTTTCCATCCCAAAGCGACCGCAAATCCAAATGGATCGAGGCTTATGTCCAGGCCGCAGAAAAAACCTGGGGTAAACGCCCGATCTTCAAGCGCGAAGGCGGCAGTGTACCAGTTGTAGTCCACATTCAACAAACGCTTGGTGTCGATTCAGTGAATATTGGTTTTGGGCTGCCAAGCGATAATATGCACGGCCCTAATGAAAAAATCCATTTACCCACATTCTATAAAGGAATTGAAGCTCTGGTCCATTTCTTCTTCAATCTATAAATTATGAGTTCTAAAACCCCTACACAAACAAAACTACCAAACTACGGCGGCCAAGCAGTCATTGAAGGTGTGATGATGCGCGGCAAGAAATTTGCCGCCATCGCGATGCGCAACCCGGATGGCGAAATCACCATTCACACCGAGAAACTGAACAAGATCTATCAGAGCAAGATCATGAAGATCCCCTTCTTACGGGGACTGATTGGTCTGAATGATGCCTTGATCCTGGGCATGAAAGCCCTGACCATCTCTGCCAATACTCAAACAGGTGAAGATGAGAAGATCGAGGGCCCTGCCCTATTCTTTACCTTTGCTCTTTCCTTAAGTATAGCGATCTTGATCTTTTTCCTGATCCCTGCCGGGGTAGGACAGGCTGTAGAGCGATATCTGAGCTGGAGGCCATGGGTTGGCAACCTGCTTGAAGGGCTTGTCCGCCTGATCTTCCTGATCGCCTACATGTGGGGCATCGGCCAGATGGAAGATATCAAACGGGTTTTCAGCTACCACGGCGCTGAGCATAAGGTGATTAATGCCTTTGAAGCCAATGCGAATTTAGTTCCAGAAACGGTGAAGGAATATAGTTTGGAACATCCACGCTGCGGGACAGCTTTTCTGCTGATAGTGGTCTTGTTTTCA
>Ga0209013_10001517_pt1 | contig 21466 bp, 18 predicted proteins | sample Cruoilmetagenom2_FD_187291 | JGI IMG/M metagenome (GOLD analysis project Ga0209013, IMG submission 187291) | Oil polluted marine microbial communities from Coal Oil Point, Santa Barbara, California, USA - Sample 2 (SPAdes) (version 2) | ecosystem: Environmental > Aquatic > Marine > Oil seeps ...
TCATAACTATTTGGGGGAGAGAAAAATGCAACAATAAAGGTTGTAATGAGGATCAACCCAATACAAATCATTATCACTGCTTCAAGCGAGGAATAACGTTTGTGGTCTTCGGAGAAGCGGATCTTGATTAATTCAAAAACTCCTGTTTTTCTTTCCCAAAGCTTCACAGCGAGAATAATCAGAAAGATGAAAGTAAGAAGAGACCAGGATGTCAGAATCGCCGGCCGGGTGATCTGGTTTACCAAAGAAAGAGTTTCTGTAAACACAATGACAAAACCTAATATAATTATGTAAGATCGGATCATGGATTCCCTTAAACCATGCTCCAGGATCAAATACATGAATATTAGGATGATTAAATAGTTGACTAGGATAAGAAACATAACAAAAAATTGAAATAATAGTGTTTACTGTGCTGAATTGGGTCCAGAAGATGGTTTAATCCATTTTGTTGATAGTAATTTTCCAATTTAAATCCCCGGATTTTCAACATATCTATTCGCCAGATACAACAATCCATATACCAGAGGGCTGATAATAACCATAACAACAATCAGGCGGGGGTATATTGGCATATTGATGAACCAGTCTTGCTCAAAAAGGATGAATAAAATGGGATAACGTGTTCCAATATGATAAATGTTGGATATCCCGTGTGATTAGAACAGGCTCACCTCCTCCCCAAGCGGGAGGAATTATGGCATTGACACTCCTTTAATCTTGATAAATTCATTCTCCCAGTTATAAACCCCTGTCAGCACCGAATAATATAACGGTGTAATCCCGAAAGACCCGGGAATATTAAAACCTTTCACCTAATGCCAGAAAGACTGAAAGCGATCTAGCGATCTTCACGCCTGACCCAATGATAGGCCATCAGGAAGCCTGAAAGCAGCATAAAACCATCAACCGCCAAACACTTGGGGAGCCCCAGATGACATCTTTGCCAATCGAGGCCATTTTCAGGTGGGCATAATAAACCCAGAAAGCTAAGAATCTCCGCAGGAGATCAAGGAATCCAATATGATTCTTCTGATTTGCCAACTCATTGCTATTCATATTAATCCCTGGCGCTTAATCGGTTTTGATATGCTTTGCCCAGGAACGTTCCTTTTGATACCAGTCCACCACCCACTGGATTCCATCTTCCAGGGAAACCTGCGGCTCCCAGTCAAGGACCACTCTGGCTTTGTTCACATTTGCCTGGCTGGTTAATATGTCTGCAGGATGACGCGGGTGCTGAACGATTTCAGCCTTTTTCCCGATGATCTTCTCCAGAATATCAATCAAGCTGTTGATAGTCATTAATTCATGTCCACCCAGATTGATGATCTCATAACCCAGGGGTTTAAGGGCAGCAATTGTGCCCCGGGCAATATCGTCCACATAAGTGAAACCTCTTGATTGGCTACCATCCCCATTTAATTGGACCGGATTACCTTCTTGAATCCATTTCACAAATCTGAACATCACACTATCGGGTCGTCCAGCTGGTCCATAAACGTTAAAATAACGCATAATGGTCACATCGATATCATAAAGATAATGATAGGCATGAGTCAAGGATTCGGCTGCCTTCTTACTTGCAGCATATACCTGCAGGGGATAATCTGTTACTTCAGTTTCTGGTGTGGGCCTGAGAGCTTCCTCTCCATATAATCCAGCGGTGGAAGCCAGGAGGAATTTTTTGACGCCCTCTTTCTTGCATAATTCGAGCAAGTTTAGAGTGCCATTCGCATTTGTTTCCAGGTAGATCCAGGGATCCTTAAGGCTGTCCCTCACTCCAGCCCTGGCTGCTAGGTTGATCACAGCTTGAAAATTCTTGCCAAGCAATTGATCATTTTCCAGGATCGAACGATCGCTTACATCCAGCTTGTGAAAAGAAAATCCCGGATATTCCATTAACTTTGCAAGGCGATATTCTTTCATACGAACATCGTAAGCCTGATTCATATTATCAAGGCCAACGACCTCAGCACCGCTTTGCAGTAATTTCTCAGAAACGACAGATGCGATAAAACCAGCCGCACCTGTTACAAGATATCTTTTCATTTTTTTGCCACCTAATCCTACAATCCTGTCACTTTAGGGTCGTCCCCGGCAATCTTGCCCAGCGCGTTGCGGGCATCCATGACAGCTTTAGCTTTCTTGAAGATAGTCTCATAGTCATATTGGCTGTGATTGGTGATGATCACGACACAATCAGCACTCTCCACTGCTTTCATCAGGTCCGGGACACTGGAGAGGTCGATATTTTCGTGGTGCAGTTCCGGTATAAAAGGATCGTGATAAGACACTTCCGCGCCGCTCTGCTCCAGCAGCCCGATCACATCCAGTGCCGGGGATTCCCGGACATCGTCGATATCCGGTTTATAGGCTGCCCCCAATACCAGGACCTTGCTGTCATTAATGGCTTTATGCTGTTTATTCAACGCCTCCTGGACCTTGTTCACCACATAACGGGGCATCCCGATATTGATTTCTGAAGCAAGATCGATGAATCTGGCAGTATAGTTCAGCGATTTTAGTTTCCAGGACAGGAAGAGAGGATCGATCGGAATACAATGACCTCCCAAGCCCGGTCCCGGAGTGAATTTCATAAAACCAAACGGTTTGGTGGCTGCAGCGTCAATCACTTCCCATACGTTTATGCCCATCCGGTCGCACATGATCGCCATTTCGTTGACCAGGCCGATATTAACCATTCTGAACGTATTCTCAAGCAGCTTGGTCATCTCGGCTACTTCCGTAGTGGTTACCCGGACAACATTTTCCATAGCTCCTTCATAATAGACAGCTGCCATTTCAGTACAGGCAGGTGTGATCCCGCCCACAACTTTAGGCGTATTGATCGTGGTCCAATCCTCGCGGCCCGGATCCACCCGTTCAGGAGAAAAAGCCAGGTAGAAATTCTCACCTACCACCAATCCGGTTTTCTCGATCAGCATAGGTAATAGAAGTTCCCGGGTTGTTCCGGGATAGGTTGTAGATTCCAGCACAACCACCATATCGGGGTGGACATAATCCGCAATCGATTCAGAAACTGCCACGATATATGAAAGGTCTGGGTCCCTGGTTTTCCTGAGCGGAGTTGGCACACAAATACTCACTGCATCCGCTTCTGAGACAATGGAGAAATCCGTGGTAGCCTGAAGTTTTTTTCCATCAACCAGCTTTTTGACCAGACTGGTCTCAACATCCTCAATATAACTAATGCCTTGATTAAGCAGTGTGACCTTTTCGCTGTCCAGGTCCACCCCAGTCACTTTGTAGCCAGCATTTGCCAGCACCGTTGCCAGGGGCAAACCCACATAACCCAGACCCAGGATCACCACATGGGCTGTGCGTTCATTCAATTTTTGTGAGAGTTTATTATTTTTCATAGTTAGCATATTCCATATTTTCCTGATCGATCAAAACAAACTCAGCTGTTCAGCTTTGTTATTATCCTCTATTTGTTCTGCCGGATGATATGCCGGCGCCTGCTGTGCATTTTTGATCAATTCGGGCAGTTTAGCAAAGTCCTCTTCTACAACTGGACGCAGCGAAGGCCTGTGCAGAGCAGCGGCTGGATGAAAAAAGGGTACTACCAGCATTCCTTTCACTTTGACCGGTTGGCCGTGGATCTCGCTGATCTTGGCCTGCGGTATAAACCGGGCCATGGAAAAACGACCCAGGGTCACGATCACTTTTGGATTAATGATCTGAAGTTGTTTTTCCAGATAAGGGTTACAGGCCTGCAGTTCTTCTGGTTGGGGATCACGATTCCCGGGCGGTCTGCACTTGACAACGTTGGTAATGAATACCTGCTCCCTATTCATGCCGATGGCACCCAGCAATTCTACCAGCAAGTCCCCGGCAGCACCTACAAAGGGCCTGCCCTGCATGTTTTCATGAAATCCAGGGGCTTCTCCAATAAACATGATCTCGGCGTCGGATGGTCCTTCACCTGGCACTCCCTTATTGCGGGAATGGCATAGATCACATTTTTTGCAGTCAGAAACAGCATCCGCTATTTTTTTCAGCTCCAGGTCCTGGTCCATTAACTTTTTCACTCCTTAGAAGGGAGGGGGTTAACCCGGGATCGGGTCCCCTTTATGCAGATAATACGGTTTCAGGGATAGAACATCATCAACATCACCAGCCTGCCATCTTTCCCAGGCAAGTTCCGCCAGGTATTTTGGGCTGCGCATGGCAAGGGTAGGATCAACGATAGTGAGCAGGTCATGGTCTGCCGTAACCTCTCGGATCTCTTTGGTCAATTCACCCGTTAGAATATAGGGCTGGTCGATCTTTCCAAGCAGTTCCTCGAGGGAAAGGTTCTCAATGAGATCCTCTGATATCCAGCGGTCTTTTTCCGTAATATACCAGCCCACTGCCAGCCGGCTTCGTCCCGCTTGCAGCACAGCTGCTAAACGTTTATCGCTGGGAGGTACTGCCCGAGCAGTGATATTTAAAGTGGGAATTCCGATCACAGGCAGCTGATGGGTATATGCCAGACCTTTTACAAGTGCCATGCCGATCCGCAGACCAGTGAAGGATCCAGGTCCGGTCGCCACCGCGAGCACATCCAGATCCTTGGGATTCAATCCAGCTCTTTTGAGATTGGCATCCACTGCGCTGGCCAGTTCTACTGTGTGATATCGGCGGGATATCCAGCTTTCTTCACACAGGATCTGATGGCCGTCATAAATAGCAATGCCAACGGATTGAGTTGAGGTATCTATGCCTAATAACATCTAAGCTCCGTAAACATCTTCCCTGAATCGATCCAGGATATCTTTATGCCGTTCACCCTTGGCGTTGACAATAAAATCTCTCTGTTCATCATTGATCAGGCGCATTTTAATTGATAAATACTCATCCGGAAGGGCATCTTGAATTCGATCAGCCCACTCTACCAGCAGCGGACCCTGTCCTAACATAGCATCCAGATCCAGATCAATAGCTTCTTCCGGACCAGATAAACGATAAGCATCCAGGTGGAAAAGCTGGGAATGATCAAGGCGCCGGTAAACATTCACGAGCACATAAGATGGGCTGGTTACAGAGTCATAAGACCCCCAGCCTGAGGCAATTCCTTGTACGAGAGTGGTTTTACCTGCTCCAAGATTTCCTTCCAGGCAGACCACATCACCTGGTAACAGCAGCTCACCCATACGCATACCCACCCGGCGGGTTTGAGTCGGGCTGCGGCTGATCACTTCAAATGAGCCTTTTTCGATTACGGCCATAACAGGTTTCCCTCTTTGCCAGACAACGGGAGAACTGATCCTATTTTACCATTTACAATCAGCCGATCTTTTTCAGATCTGCTAAGGATGCAATCAGTTTCTTTTTCCCCACTCCTTCAAAAAAGATATCCACAATTTCATCATCATCTTGAAGAATACTGTTCAATACCAACCCCTGGCCCCATTTGGGATGGTTGACCTTCTCCCCTGGATGATATTGGATCTCCTGGCTGGCTGGTCTGCTGGATTCCTTTTGTATTTCCTTCCAGGGACGGACAGCTCCAACAGATGATGAGCTGGTAGTTTGGATATAAGGTGATCCATTTTCTTCGCGCAGTTCGGGGGGAATATCGCGATAATAACGGGAAGATTCCATAGGCTCCATATAACCATAGTTGAACCTATTGAGCGAGTGGAATAAATGCAACCTATCCATAGCCCTGGTAATGCCAACATACAAGAGCCGACGTTCTTCCTCCATAGCTTCAGGTTCATCGAAAGAACGCTGGTGAGGAAGCAGCCCTTCATTCATACCGATGATCATCACCTGCTTGAATTCCAATCCTTTAGCGGCGTGCAGCGTTAATAAGGTTGGAACTTCCTGATTTGAATCCAAGGTATCCTGGTCTGATACCAGGGCAATATCCTCCAGGAAGGATAAAAGCCCAACAGTTTGATATTCAGATGACAGGCGGCGAAGTTCGGTGACATTTTCCCAGCGCTCGAATCCATCCTCGCTGCCATCTTCTAAATAATTGCGGAAATCAATATCATTCAGGATCAGGTCCACGGTTTCCACAGGCGGAAGGGACTCACACGTTTTACGCCATTTATAAAATAAGCGCCCAAAACCAACCAGCCTCTTACCAGCTGCGGTTGAAAAGGAATTCAAATCTGGAGTTTCTTCCTGGCCAAGATCAAGCAGTAATTTTCCGGGTGTGATTTCGAGCTGACCAGCAATTGTTATTAACTCGGCGAAGGTTTTCGCGCCAATCATGCGGCTGGGAGTATTTATAATCCTGGCCAGGCTGAATCCATCATCAGGATTGGCCACCAAACGGAGGTAAGCGATCATATCCTTGACCTCACGCCGTCCATAAAAACGCTGGGCACCAACCAGTTTATAGGGGAGATTAGCAGATAAAAAAGCCTCTTCTACTTGGCGGGATTGGGCATTGGTCCTGTACATTACGGCAAAATCTGATGGAGATACTTTTTTCTCGGCGATTTGCTGAATGATTTTGTCTACAACAAAAAGTCCCTGTTCCCGCTCGTCATACGCTTCCCGGATGGAGATCTTCTCCCCGGCACCCCGTTCCGTGAATAGTTTTTTTGGTTTTCGATTGCTATTGCGGTTAATAACCGTCATCGCTGCATCAAGGATATTCTGCGTTGACCGGTAGTTCTGCTCCAGCAGGATCACTTCTGCATCAGGGAAATCCTGTTCGAATCGGCGCACATTGCGATAATCTGCCCCACGCCAGCGGTAAATGGATTGATCCGAATCACCCACCACAAAAATATTCTTATGATAGGATGCCAGATGTTTCAGCAAGGTATATTGCGCCATATTGGTGTCCTGGAATTCATCCACCAGGATCTGCTGATAGCGCCGGGCATATTTTTCCCTGATCTTGTCATTATCTTTCAACAGGATAGCCGTCCACAACAGCAGATCGTCAAAATCCAGGGCATTGCTCATCAGCAGGATTTTTTGGTACTGCTCGTAAACTCGGGCAACGATTTCATCACGATAGGTTTGAATGGGAAAATTCTCTGGCAGAAGCAATTCGTTTTTAGCAGCTGAAATAGAAGCGTGCACACTCTGGGGGCGGTATCTTTTTTCATCCAGGTTTTGTTCTTTCAGGACCTGGCGGACGATCTTGGTCTGGTCATCAGCATCAAAGATCACATAATTTCTATCCACCGGCAAAAGATCCGCTTCTATCCGCAAGGTTCGGGCACATGTAGCATGGAATGTTCCAAGGGTTATTCCGTGGGTATGTTGGCCCAGTAAGTCAGAGATGCGATTACCCATTTCTTTGGCAGCTTTATTCGTAAAGGTCACAGCCATCACATGGTAAGGCTGGGTTCCTAACTCACCAATTAAATAAGCAGCCCGGCGCGTCAGTACCCGGGTTTTTCCGGATCCAGGTCCAGCCAGTACCAGAACAGGTCCGGGGGCTGCTTTGACTGCTTTGATCTGCTGCTCGTTAAGTGATTTCAGGATATCCATACTGGGCTCATTCTAATGGGTTGCCAGATGGGTGTCAACAACATTGCATAAATATCTACCCCGTTGTAGAATTCATCCATGACTTGGAACTTGATCGGACACGAATGGGCGACCCAACTACTGCAGGGGCATATAGCAAATAACACGCTGCGGCATGCGTATTTAATAACCGGGCCAAGCGGTATCGGAAAGAAAAACCTGGCGATCCGTTTTATTCAGGCAATCTGCTGTCCGAACAGCAAGGGTCCCGGAATCCCCTGCCTGGAATGCCCAACCTGCGCCAGGCTCCAGCGCCTGGAACATCCGGACCTCTATCCTATCACTGTGGAAAAAGGCAGCAAACAAATTAAGATTGACCAGGTCCGGGAAATGGTCAGGACTTTGTCACTCACTCCCTATGAAGCCTCAAGGCGGTTCGGATTATTGATCGATTTCGAATTAGCGAACAGGAGTGCCCAGAATTCTCTCTTAAAAACCTTGGAAGAGCCACCCGGTTCTGTGATCCTGATCCTGACAGCGGTATCTGCCAGCTCCTTATTTGAAACTGTCGCTTCCCGCTGCGAAGAGGTCAAGCTCAATCCCGTGCCTATTCAAACAACCAGGCAGGGGTTGGAAAACTTGTATCACATCCCGGGAGATCAAGCTGACTTTCTGGCTCATATCTCTGGTGGAAAACCGGAACTCGCCCTGGCATATCATCAGGATTCGGAGATCCTTGAGAGGAGAAATACCCTCCTTGACCAGCACTGTGAAATTCTGCAGAGTGATTCCGTTGCCAGATTTGCCTATGCAAATCAACTCGTCAAGGATCCAGTTATGGTTCAGGAAATGCTTGATACCTGGAGTTCCGTCTGGCATGATATTCTCATGCAAACTGGAAAATCTGACACGCCCATCCGCAATATCGATCGCGAGGGGGAGATCAAGTCCATAATCAGGTCAGTGGATCTTCAAGAAGCAAAATCAGCTGTCAATCTATTTCGCCGGGCTCACAGTCTGCTGCAGAAAAATTCCAACCTAAAACTGACTGTTGAGGATCTGTTTTTACAGCTCCCGACCATTCCCCGCTAGACTTATGACTCTTCTCAGTTCAGCGGCCATCTCTTCCTCAATTGCAAGAGCTCTCCCAAATTCTCAGGAATCAACTTCTAAGGGGATAATGGGCTGGTAAAAAGGGATTTTGTACATACAAAACTGAGAGTAAATTCGCTCACAGGAACCAGATTAATCAATTTTAATGAATAGGAGAGTATTATTGGATTCCCTCACAACCTTTTTTGGGGTGATGAGGGCTTAAACGGGTATTTTGATCTATTCTCAAAACCTTTTCCAGGATATGAGTTAGAATAATGCTAGCAGGATTCTAAGTATGACAACAAATAACAATAACGGACCAGATCAAATAAAAGGAACTCAAAAAGCATCCCTTGAGCTGCTTTATCGCATCAGCCGCGAAATTGCAACTACACTGGATCTATCCACCGTTATCGAGCGGGTTCTATCGCTGTCCCTGAAAACCATCGGGGCTATCAGCGGCAGTATTATTGTTCTGGATGAAAATGGACATCCACTCGAGTCTGCCATGATCGTGAATGACCAGGTTCTCACCCATACTAATGAACAGTTGAAGGTAACCCTGGAAGAAGGCCTGGCAGGCTGGGTGGTAAAAAACAAGGATGCAGTCAACATCCCCGATACCAGCCAGGATGAACGCTGGCTCCGACGGCCGGATGATGAAGTGACCGGTGCAAAATCAGTAGTCGCTGTGCCGATTAAGGCCCGGAATGACTTAATGGGCGTGATCACATTAGCCCATCCCAAACCCCACTACCTTCAAAAGTACCATCTGGCCCTGGTTGATGCCATCGCTGATCAAGCCGGGGTAGCTATCCTCAATGCCCAGCTTTATGGCGAAAGTGAACGGCGGGCGAGAGTTATGACCGCTCTGGCAAACAGCGCCACGGCAATGTCATCTACCTTGAAACTGGATACTGTGCTGGACAATATTCTGAAGGAAATCCAGACAGCTCTCCAGGTTGAAGCTGTCACCCTTTCGCTGATCGACAAAGAAGAAGGCCATCTGGTTTATAAGGCTGCCAGCCACGATACGATAAACCTGAACTCATTGCTGGTCGGGAAAAAAATCAGGATCGGCCAGGGATTTGCCGGTTGGGTTGCAGAAAGTGGCGAAGGGGTGATCATCCCGGATACAAAAGACGATCCCCGATTTTCGCAAACAAACCAGCTCTTCCCCGAGATATCACCTTTTGCGATCATAGCAGCACCGATCTTCATTCCGGGGAAAATCCTCGGCGTACTGGAGGCTATAAATCCCCTCGCCGGTTATTTTCAGGCTGATGCTCTCCAGGTCCTATCCGGTATTGGAAGCCTGGCAGGTTCGTCCATTCAAAACGCCCAGTTATATGAAGATCTCCAAGTCACTAACAGCCGCTACCACGATCTGTTCGAAAACAGCATTGACCCCATTATCATTACCGATTTCCAGGGCAAGGTAATAGAAACAAATAACCGAACCCTGGAAACCAGTCAATATTCAGAAGAAGAACTTAAAGATTTATCCATCAGCGAAATTCATGATATCGACTGGGAAGGAGTAGGCGAGGATTTCTCGAACCTGCTGGAAATTGCATCTTTCTCATATGAATCCAACCTGAAAACCAAGGATTCTGAAGATTTACCTGTTCACGTCAATGTCCATCAAATCCAGATAGCCGCTGTAAGCAGGCTGCAGTGGATTTTGCGAGATATCTCAGAAAGGAAAAAACTGGATCAGCTGCGAGAGGATCTGACATCCATGATCTTCCATGATCTGCGCTCTCCATTATCAAATGTGATCTCAAGCCTGGATGTGATCCAGGCATCTCTGCCCGGCGCAAAGGATCAAGAGATCCAGGATCTGTTTGATATTGCCAACCGATCTACAGTCAGAATCCAACGGCTGACAAAATCACTTCTGGATATCAACAAACTGGAAAGCGGACAAGCCATAACCAATTTGGAAGAAGTAAAACCCGACGAGTTGATCCACTATGCCAAACAAGCCCTGATCACTCAGTCTGATGCAAAAAAACAAAAAGTAACTCTGGATATCCCTGCTGATCTTCCCAAAATTCATGCCGACAGGGATATGCTTGAAAGGGTATTGATCAATCTATTCCAGAATGCTATCAAATTCACACCATCCAATGGACACATTGAATTTGGAATAGAAGCCGACGGCCAGGCCATTCGCTTCTGGGTTCAGGATTCAGGACCGGGAGTGGATCCCGATTATATAGACCGAATCTTCGATAAATATACCCGCATCCATCCTGACGAGAGGATAAAAGGGTTGGGTTTGGGATTGGCTTTCTGTAGACTGGCTGTTGAAGGCCACAAAGGCCGCATCTGGGTGGAAAATCTGCCTGAAGGCGGGGCCAAATTCACTTTTACGATCCCATCTGCATAGGACAGGATCATACGTCGTAGAAAAACCTAGAAGGAGTATAAATGCACGAAATTAAACCCGGGATATATTACGAAGATAGCTACCCAGGGCCAACCATTGGCGCAATCTTGCTTCCCCGGGGAATGATATTCATAGATGCTCCCTTGAGACCTGAAGATGGACATCGCTGGAAAACCACATTATTGAATCGCAGTCAGGGTACGATCCATAAGCTGGCTGTGTGCCTGGATGACCATCCAGATCGGACAATAGGCGCCAAGAGCTTGGATTGCCCGATCCTGATCCATAAAGATGCCGCCACCGGACTTCAAGAACCGAACACGGTTTTCCGCCCCCAATTCACAGAAAGCGGCTCCCAATGGGAAAAATACCCTGAGACCTCTGGAATGCAGTGGATGGTCCCTGACATCACTTTCACAGAAAAAATTCAGCTCCACTGGTCAGATGAGGAAGTGCTGGTTGAACATCATCCCGGACCAAGACCTGGCGCCAGCTGGGTGATTATCCCATCTCATAAGGTGATGTTTATTGGAGACGCAGTTGTGGATAATGGCCCTCCCTTCCTGAGTAAAGCCCATTTACCAACCTGGATTGACACCCTGGACTTACTGCTTAGAGCCCGCTTCCGGGATTATGAAATGATCAGCGGACGCGGAGGTCCCATCACCCAGGATCATATCCGTGAGTTGAAAAAAGCCTTCCGTAAAATCTATCGGCGGATTGATAAACTCGCCAGCCGGAGGGCATCAGCTGAGGAAATAAAGAATCAGGCAGAGAAATACCTGGACGATTTTAATTTCCTGAAACGAGATCGTGAATTCTTCCTTCAGCGGCTTCAACACGGCTTTACCCAATACTACTTGAGGAATTACTTTCCCCGGATGGATGAACCCGGAAAGAAAACCTCCTAATTCCCCAGCAAGATAATTCTTTCCAGGATTTCAAACATGAAAGACCCTGACCTTAACAAATCGGGCTATATTCCCCTCTTTCAGACACTCCGCGGAGATGTTGTTGAATCCATTTATTTTGGCGCTGTTGCAGTAGTAACAGCTGATGGAGATTTATTTGCCTGGGCCGGAGATCCAGAGATCGTGACCTTCCTGCGTTCATCAGCAAAACCATTTCAGGCAGTCCCATTGGTAGAAATGGGTGGATTGGACAGATTCCAGATGACAGGTGAAGAGTTAGCGATTACCTGCGCATCACATTCCAGCACAGATACCCATTTAAAAACAGTTTACGGCCTGCAGACCAAAATTGGTGTCACAGAGGATGATCTATTATGCTGCACACACCAACCCTTTGATAAAGCCAGCCGGTCGAAACTCAAAGACCAGGGAATATCGCCGACACAAAATTACCACAACTGTTCCGGAAAACATACCGGTATGTTAGGCCAGGCGACCCTGATGGGTGTTTCCAAACAGGGATATACCGAAATTGATCATCCAGTCCAGCAGCGGATCCTGGAAACATTCAGTGATTTTTGCGGCCTTGAGCCAGGCCAGGTTCAAATCGGAAGGGATGGCTGTTCGGTGCCAACTTTCGCCGTTCCTCTATTCAATGCAGCCCTGGGATGGGCCCGATTAGTAAAACCAGATGGATTCCCTAAAAACCGCTCCCAAGCCTGCCAGAAGATCACCACCGCCATGGGGAATCATCCGTTTTATGTTGCCGGACCTGGAAGATTGGATACAAGATTGATGGAACTGGCACAAGGGAAGATCATCTCCAAAGCAGGAGCTGAGGCCTACCAAGCTGCAGGTATATTCGAGAATGCAATCTTTCCCGGATCTCCAGCATTAGGCATCACCCTAAAAATAGCCTCTGGAGACCTCGGGAAACGGGCCCTTGGGGCAGTGATGATCGAGGTTCTCCGCCAATTAGAATTCCTTTCACCGGAACACCTAACTGAATTAAGTGACCTGGGACCTACGCATAAATACCGCAATCAATGCCAGTTCCCAATTGGTGAAGGAAAACCCTGTTTTCAATTACAATACAGCTAATCTATGAATAATAAACAGTTAGCGGCTGAGATCCACCAGTTACTGGTGGATAAATATGGCCCGCCAACCTGGCGTCCTCATCTGTCTCCAGTAGGAGAACTGGTATCCACTATCCTCTCCCAAAACACAAATGACGCTAACCGGGATATCGCTTATGACACACTCCTCGAAAGATTCCCTACCTGGGAAGAGATCAGGGATGCTGAAGAAAAAAAGATCTTGCCATTGATCAAAACAGCAGGATTAGCTAACCAGAAAGGTCCAGCCATTCAGAATGCCCTAAGAATGATCACAGAAGAAAGAGGACAAATCGAATTGGATTTCCTGAAAGGAATGTCCAGCCAGGAAGCCTCCGAGTGGCTGATCAATCTAAAAGGTGTTGGTCCCAAAACCGCCGCGATTGTCCTGCTGTTTTCTCTTGATATGCCTGCCTTTCCTGTTGACACTCATGTATACCGTATCACCGGGAGAGTGGGAATTCGACCTGAGAATATGAGCGCCGCCAAAGCTCATACCTATCTGGCTGAGCAATTTGAACCGGAAACATATTACCCCGTTCACCTGAACATTATCCGATTGGGTCGGGAAGTCTGCAAAGCCCGCCAACCACTCTGTCAGGAATGCCCCTTAACCCAAATTTGTGAGTATTATGCCAACCAGAACCAATAAAAATCTCTCAAAAGCAATATTAATATTTACATTTCTTCTATTGACGGGCTTGGCCCTGTCTGGCTGTTCAGGAATAACGGAACCAGACCCTACAATAATTCCCATAGAAATCCAACCAACAGAAACTAGTCCGGCTGCGAAAGTAGAGCTCTTTGAAAGATACTCTGTGGTTGGAATTGCCCGGGACTCTTTCTTAAGTGTTTATAAAATTCCATCAGCTGATTCCCCTATTGTAGAGCAGATCCCTTCCTTTGGAACAGACATCAAGCCGACCGGGGAAGTCCACCTGGAAGGCAATTCTTCCTGGTTGTTAATTGATTACAAGCAAACAGCAGGTTGGGTAGATCTGGAATTTTTAGCTGAACAACATGGCGCCCTGCCGGCAAATCTGATCATACTAGGCCAGCAAGTGCTAGAGTCGTTAAAAACCGCCCAATACAGCCAATTGATCCCTTTGATTCATCCGGAATCATGTTTGCGATTCTCTCCCTATCAATACCTCAACACTGATAACCGGATAATCTGTCCTTCGGATTTGGATATTTATACCAGCTCTTCAGAACCTTTTGCCTGGGGCCAATATGATGGAACAGGAAAGCCGATCGATCTGACGTTCTCCGAGTACCATCAGGAATTCGTTTATGACCAGGATTATCATAAACCCAGTGTGGTAGGTTTTAATGTTGAGGTAAGTTCAGGAAATTCAATCAATAATATCCAGGAAATCTACCCGGATGGTATTATGATTGAATATTATTTCCCCGGTATCGACCCCCAATATGGTGGTATGGATTGGCGGAGCCTGCGGCTGGTATTCATTCCAGATAATGATCAATGGTATCTGGTTGCAATTATCCACGGGGAATGGACCATCTAATTTCAGTAACTTCCTAATAATATGAGAAGAAGATTCTATCAGGTATCAACACTGATCATTTTAATCGGCACAATCTCCATTGCGGGATGGTATATCCTATCCACCCGGAACTCTGAACCTGACGCAGCGCCAGATCCCGATCCAGCAGAGCTGGTAGAAGTCCAGGATCTGCCTGTATTTTCACCTGTCCCCACATCCACTCCTTTCTTGCCTCCATTGGAAAGTTCGATCTCCGGCGATATTCACTATTTTTACGGAGACTGGGAATCAGCAATAATAAGTTATGAAGATACGCTGGCCCGGGCTCAAACTCCTGAAGAAGGAAGCGCTGCTTTATTGGGTCTTGGCAAGGTATTTTTCCAGGAAGGTGATTACCAGAAGGCGTTAGATTACCTGCGTCTCCTGGTAGCCAGTTATCCAGAATCCGATATCATTCACAAAGCTTATTTTGCCCTGGCTGAGACCTATTCTACCCTTGACCGTAATTTGGAAGCTGCAGATGCCTACACACTTTATTTGAACCGGCGCCCGGGCATTCTTGATGCCTACATGCAGAATAAACGGGGTAATGCCCTATCAGCTGCCGGAGAATCCATTAAAGCTATTGAGGCTTACCAGGCCGCTATCGCTGCCGGCAGTGGAGAAGACCTGTATACCTTGCAGTTAAAGATTGGCGAGGAATATGCCAAGTTAAAAGATTACAACACAGCTATCGTCATTTTCAGGGATGTGTATACTCAAACGGGAAATGATTATGCCAAAGCCCGGGCGGATTATTTGCTCGGACTTTCCTACCTGGAACTGGGACAAAATGATCTTGCAGAAGCAGCTTTCAGAGACGCAGTTATCCAGTATCCTCTCAGCTACGATTCATATCTGGGGCTGATCGAGATCGTGAATAATGGGTTTTCAATTAATGATCTGGACCGGGGTCTGGTGGATTATTACGCCGGCCAGTACAGTTATGCGGTGGAGGCCTTTGATCGCTACCTGGCAAATCCCGAAGCCGGGGATCGCGGAACTGCGCTTTATTTTAAGGGTTTTTCGCTGCGGGCCATGGGCAGACATGAAGAAGCCCTGATCGCCTGGAATGAATTGATCGATAAATATCCTGATCATGCCTACTTGGTTCAGGCCTGGGAATTCAAGGCCCATTCACTTTGGTTTTATTTAGGCCGTTATGGTGAAGCCAGCCGGGTACTGCAGAATTTTGTCCAGAGCAATCCATATCAACCCCGGGCAGCGGAATTCCTGTATGATGCTGGCAGAGTTGAAGAGATGGCAGGAGATCTTGAAACCGCGTCCGCGCTCTGGAAACGCGTCTTTGATGAATATCCAACTTCGGCATACGGTAATTTGAGTTTATTCAAGAGTGCTATCTGTCAGGTCAGGTTATCAGCCTATGATATCGCCCTGTCAAGATTCTCTATTTACAGGGACGCTTCCCAGGACTTTGAAGAGCTCTCCCAGGCCTTATTCTGGATCGGAAAAGTGCATCAAATTCAGGGCAATACAGCAGCAGCAGAAACCGCCTGGCGGGAAGGTGCCAACGCGGATCCTACCGGTTATTACAGCGAACGAGCGCGGGATCTGCTCCAAGGTCGGGAGCCATTCACTCCTCCGCAGGATTACGATATCGGGATTGATGTTCGGGTTGAAAAAGAAGAAGCTCAGGCCTGGATCAAGGAGAATTTTTCCATCCCCCCGGAGACAAACCTGGACAGTCTCGGATTACTGGCTGAAGAACCGCGGATCATTCGCGGGACAGAATTCTGGGAACTGGATCTATATAATGAAGCCAGGACGGAATTTGAAGCTCTCCGGAATGAAGTCAGTTTTGATCCCATAAGCAGTTACCGCCTGGCAAACTATTATCTGGACCTGGGATTATACAGGCCAGCTATCTTTGCCTCCCGCCAGGTACTGAACTCGGTCGGGATGAGTGACGCCGAGACTATGAATGCGCCAGTCTATTTCAACCATATTCGTTTCGGAACATATTACAGTGATTTGGTAATTCCAGCCGGACAAGATTACGGCTTCCACCCCCTACTTCTTTTCAGTGTCATGCGCCAGGAGTCCCTCTTTGAGGGTTTTGTTAGATCCATAGCTGGCGCAAGAGGGTTGATGCAGATCATTCCCAGCACGGGCGCGGAGAGAGCCGATCAAGAAGGCTGGCCGCCAGATTACAGTGACGAGGACCTCTACCGGCCGATTGTCAGCGTAAAACTGGGGACTGCCTACCTAGGTTTCTTAAGATCTTACTTCGATGGAGATATGTACGCGGCACTGGCCGGATATAACGCTGGACCTGGAAACTCTGCCATCTGGCTGCGTGAATCCGAAGGAGATCCTGATCTATTTGTGGAAATTATCAGATTTTCTGAAACAAAAACCTATATTAAGAATATTTCAGAGATTTTCTCCATTTATCGCAGGATCTACTCCCGAACCCAGTAATCTATTCTATTTTCTTTTAGTGGTGATGATCTTGCCTCAGGGCCGGTCCCCAAGCCTAACCTCAAACTCCAAAACTTTTCCGTCCCGGATGGCACTGATAACAACTTCGTCGCCGGGTTTTTTATAAGTTAGCAGATACCCCATAAAATCCTCGAAATTTTGTACTTCCAGATCATCGATGGCGATGATTAAATCCCCACCCAGAGGAATACCTTCTTCGCTATCTGTGCCCCTCAGACCGGCTTGGTCAGCTGGACTTCCCGGGGTTACTTCCAGGACGTAAACGCCTGTGGATCGCGGCAGGTCCAGTTCTTCCTGAACGAATAAGCTGACCTCGCTGAGGACCTGAATCCCAACAAATGGAGTATCGTGAGAACCAAATTCAATGAGATCCGGGATGACATTCTTTGCTGTATCAATAGATATCGCAAAACCCAACCCTGAATTGACCGGCTGCCCACTCATATCAATACTGGTTGTACTGATGGCTGAATTGATACCGATGACTTCGCCGTTAAGGTTGATAAGCGGTCCACCGGAATTACCCGGATTAATTGCCGCATCGGTCTGGATAATATTACCAGTTGCAAAAGCCCCACCTCCTGGAGCAAAATGCATAGAATCCAGCGTTCTACCCAGTGCAGAAATTATCCCCTGGGTCATGGTACCGTTTAATCCCTGAGGGTTGCCAATAGCAATTACCGACTGTCCGACAGCCAGATCATGATTATTTCCCAACGTGAGAACAACCAGTTCGGGGGGAAGTTGATTTAACTTCAGCACTGCCAGGTCGGTATCATTATCCGTACCTAAAACTTCTGCCCTGGTCTTAAAACCTGAAGGGAAATCCACTTCCAGATCGGTCGCAGATTCAACAACATGGAAATTCGTAACAATATGCCCTTGTTCGTCCCAGACGAATCCTGTGCCCAATCCTCCGCCTTCTTCCGTTAATGCCCGGATGGCAACAACGCCGGGATTGATGGCTTGATATAAAGCCGGAAGGTCTCCCCCATCTACGGAGATTGTACTGATCGTTGTCACAACTATATCGTTCTCTACAGCTGCAGGCTTTTCCAGGAGCGCCAGGGGATTAAAAACACACGCAAGGGTAACAAGTGTCAGGACAATTACAACAAGGGCGATCCTATTCCGCTTAATCATGCTTTTTCCTTTTGGATTCATTGAAGGCTATCAATATACTATGATCCTTCCAAGTTTCCTTTCTTAATAGATGTTTCTCTGCCGATAAACCTTACCGGATATTATAGCTTCCAGAGATATCATACTTTATAAGTTTAACAAAAATATTATAGATGGATTAAGAAATATCAGCATCTGGACAACCGAATGAAAAAAGCCTCCTCAACCAGAGTTATCCGCTTGATGAGGCTTTCGCCAAAGGAGGAAACAGTAATAAAGTCAACCTTATCCCGTCTCTCGCAAGTAATCATATCAGAACCTATCTTGGAATGAAAAGTACAAGCTCATGGATATTATATGACCTTCATCCTATCCAAAAAAAACGATCCCTCTTAAACCAAATTTACGGAAAAAAACAGATGGTGATTGTCCCGTAACCCCCATCTAATCCACATATTCTCTTATGCTATTGCCATTTATAAACCCATGTTGTACAATCATCTCCATCCAATTTGCCCTCGTAGCTCAGTGGATTAGAGCACTTGCTTGCGGAGTAAGGGGTCGCGTGTTCGAGTCACGCCGAGGGTGCTATAAACGGAGTGGGGAATCCCATTCCGTTTTTGGTAGTAAACACCAGGGATCATCAGGAGGAAATCTTATGAATAAAGTCGCAATTGTTACCGACAGTACAGCTTATTTACCGGCAGAGTTAATTGCAGAATTTGACATCAAGGTCATTCCCCTGACAGTTATTTGGGATGGAGATTCCTATGCGGATGGAGTAGATATAACACCCACTCAATTTTATACCAGACTGGAAAAGAGTTCCTCCCTACCCAGCACTTCACAACCACCCGAAGCAGAGTTTGTCAGTATTTTTTCCGAACTTCTAAATGAGGGCAAAGATGTAGTGGCAATCCTGATCTCATCCGGTATTTCCGGAACCGTTAATTCAGCCCTCCAGGCCAAGGCCGAATTAGGATCAGACCGGGTCATCGTGATAGATTCTAAAACAGCGGCTATGGCTACCGGACTTCATGTGCTGGCAGCTGCCAGGAAAGCTGCGGCAGGCGGCAGCCTGAAAGAAGTAAAGGAAATTGCTCTCAAAGCCCAACAGCAAACTAATGTCGTTTTTGCAGTAGATACCCTCGAATTCCTCCACAAGGGCGGCAGGATTGGCGGTGCAAAACGCTTCCTGGGATCAATGTTGAATATCAAACCGATCCTGGAGATGAATGGCGGATTAATTGAAGCCGTTGAATCGGTCAGGACCCAGAAACGGGCTTTAGGGCGGTTAATCTCACTGGTAGAGGAAAAAAGCGCTGGGGAAAAACCCCTGCGACTAGCGGTATTCCACTCCAATGTCCCCGAGCAAGCCCAGGCTTTGTTGAAAGATGTAGAGAATGCCCTCTCGCCAGACGAGACATTCCTAACTGAATTAAGCCCTGTGATCGGCACTCATGTCGGTCCGGGTACACTGGCAATCGCTTTCATGCGCGGTCTTTAGCTAAATTAAACCCTTGGATCATCTAAAAAGCCCATCGTAACCTCTCCCTCAGAAGAGTGTTGTAATCTACGTAATTCAGAGAGATTATTCATTATTCCGCAGGAGAGGCTATATGTCAAAAGTTGCCATTGTAACTGATAGCTCCCAGTACATCCCCACTGAAATTATCCAGGAAAACCATATCCATGTTGTTCCCTTGACAGTGATCTGGGGTGAAGAAAATTTCTACGATGGTGTGGATATCACTCCCGTTGAATTTTATCAACGACTGGAGAAAGCCAAAGTGATGCCCAGCACCTCCCAGCCATCTGTGGCTGATTTCGAGGTCTTGTTCCGAAAACTCCACTTGGAAGGGTATGACATTCTAGCAGTCCTGATCTCAGAGGATCTCTCCGGCACAATTTCTTCCGCCACACAGGCCAAAAAGCTGCTGCCGGATGCAAAGATTGAAATTGTCAATTCCGAGACCCTCGCCATGGCTCTCGGTTTCCAGGTGCTGGCTGCTGCCAGAGCAGCCAACCAGGGCGCATCACTGGAAGAATGCAAACACCTCGCTGAAGATTCCCGGGACCGCACTGGGGTCATCTTTGTACTCGATACCCTTGAATTCCTTCACAGAGGCGGCAGGATTGGAGCAGCGAAACGTTTTATGGGTACTTTATTGAACGTAAAACCGGTCCTGGCCATTGAAGGTGGGAAGATCATCCCCCTTGACTCAGTCAGAACCCAGAAAAAAGCCCTGATAACTATTATCGACATAATTGAAGAGAGAACCAGAGGGAAAAAGAATATCCGCCTGGCCTCTCTGCATGCCAACGACCCGGAAACCGCTCAATTTATCCTCGACGAAGCCTTAAAACGCATTCCTACAGTTGAACAGGTCTTTTCAGAAGTCAGCCCTATGATTGGCACCCACACAGGTCCAGGAGCTGTTGGACTGGCCTATATATACGAAGATTAACTCAGATCCAAGAACCACTGATAATATAAGTCCAGTCGTCTTACTGACTGGACTTTTCCTTTTCCCAGATGGTACACTTATCCTGAAAATCATTAATAAAGGCAGCCTGGGATATGTTTGATAATCAATCTATACAACCCGATCAAATTTTGCCAGAAGATCAGGAGACTGACATTCTGGAGATAAGTGCAGAACCATACCCGGATAAACGCCGGATCAAAGTCCTATTCCGTTTATCATCCTTTGCATCAGCGCCGAACGCATCGATCACACTGACAAATGAGGACAATCAGCTCCTGGTGTCTGCCAATATGGTCAATATCTTTAATCCGGAAAATGAGATTACCCTCCATATCCCAAAAAATAAAAACCAACCAGGTGAATATTCAGTAACCCTGGAACTCTTCTCCCTGGCAGAAGAAGAGACAGGCGCGGAAGATGGTCCAAAAGTCACTCTAAAACAAACCAATATCAAATCCAGCTCCTGTTCTTTTACACTCCAGTGAAAAAAAATCTCCCTCCAGAGTTTGTGAACACAGTTAATTCACTATTAAAGGGCGAAGCCGATCAATTCTGGCACACCCTGGTAAATGCACCCTTTTATACTGGTCTGCGGATCAATCCCGATAAAACAGAACTCAACCTCCTCCGACAGGAAATCTCAGCGGATTTTACCCCCCTGCCCTGGGATAGAAATGGATATATCGTACTTCAGGCAGGTGGATTGGGAAAACATCCTTATCATGCTGCCGGGATGTATTATCTCCAAGAACCATCAGCCATGGTGCCTGTTTCAATTCTTGATCCACAACCCGGTGAACGAGTGCTGGATCTCTGTGCCGCCCCGGGAGGGAAAACGACCCAGATCGCCAGTAAAATGAGCGGTGAGGGGGTTCTG
>Ga0209013_10001518_pt1 | contig 21460 bp, 18 predicted proteins | sample Cruoilmetagenom2_FD_187291 | JGI IMG/M metagenome (GOLD analysis project Ga0209013, IMG submission 187291) | Oil polluted marine microbial communities from Coal Oil Point, Santa Barbara, California, USA - Sample 2 (SPAdes) (version 2) | ecosystem: Environmental > Aquatic > Marine > Oil seeps ...
CACCGAAAAGAGACACATCAATGATATGGTCAGCCGCTACAGCATGGCCAACCCCGGGGTTCGGTTTAAGCTGCACCATGATGATGAACTGGTCTTCCAGACTACTGGAAGCGGCCATGTTCGAGAAGTGATTTCCTCTGTTTATGGAGTTGGTACTGCAAAACAAATGATCAAAGTCATTTACGAGGATGAAAATCTGGCACTGACCGGCTTTATCAGTCCTCCAGGACTGACCCGCTCCAACCGCAGGGAAATGCTGTTTTATGTCAATCAGCGCCCCGTTCGTGATCCGGCTTTGAGTTCAGCGGTCACCCAGGCCTACCATACCCTGGTGATGAAAGGCAGATACCCGATCGCAGTCTTATTCCTCGAGCTTGCTCCAGAAAAAGTGGATGTAAATGTTCATCCGACCAAGGCTGAAGTTCGTTTCGAGGACAAGGGTGAGATTTTCAAGGCAGTCAGCAGGGGAGCACGGAGAGCGTTATTGGCCCATACACCCGTTCAAGAAGTCAGCAGCCTACAGGGAGTTAGTTTGTGGGGAGGTCGGACGCCAGATCACAGCCAAATTCAACGGGGAGTTGATCCGGCCTGGACTATGCTGGACAGGAACCGGGAAGAGGGAATTTTCGGGCAGGAGGTCGACTCGCCCCAGATAACTGCGCCAATCGGAGCGCCAATCCTGCGCCTGATCGGCCAGGTTGCTGCAACCTATCTGATCGCGGAAGGCCCTGATGGGCTGTATCTGATCGACCAACACGCCGCCCATGAACGTGTGTTATTTGAGAAGTTCACAGCTGAGAGGGGAGAAGAACACCCTTCCCAGGTTCTATTGGATTCTGTGGTGGTGGAATTCTCACCTGCCAGCGCTGATCTTGTGAAAGAGCACATCCCCACCTTGCAGAAATTGGGGTTTGATGTGGAGGAATTTGGACCGGGTTCATTCGTGATCCGTTCTGTACCGGGCTTGCTCCAGGGATCATCCCCTGAAGGTATGCTGCGGGCAGCTGCTGAAGATCTGGAAGTAAATGAAACCCCTTTAGAGCGGAATATCGAGGAAAAAATAATTGCCAGGGTGTGTAAACGGGCTGCGGTCAAGGCCGGCCAGGTATTAAACCCTGAGGAACAGAAACAGCTCCTCTTGGATTTGGAAGCCTGTCAGTCACCCCGCACCTGCCCTCATGGCAGACCAACAATGATCCATCTTTCTGTGGATCTGCTGGAGAGGAAATTTGGCCGGACCGGGCCGAGGTAAATGAAAAGGGACTAAGTCCTTTTTCAGGACTCAGTCCCTATTTGGTATACGGTTTCCTCGGAGGAAACCGTGTCTTAGTTTAATTCTAAATCTAATCTGCTAAAAACACTTCTGGCAGCTTGTGGCATTCTCCACAGCCGATATGAGGTTCAGCGACATCCTGGTGGGTTTTCCTGCAATAGGCTGTTATCTGGACCCGCTTCGGCATTAGTGGTAAAGGCCGTTTCAGGGCAGGTTTCAGCTGCATATCTTCACAAGAATTTGCCCTCCTGATCGGTGGAACCGGGCAATTATCACAAAATTTCGGGTCCCAGTTAATGGGTGGATTGGCAGATTTTAACAGCCGGCATTCTTCCCGGTTTCTTCCCCGGAAATAATCCCCAAAGAAATAATGGCATTCCACACCAGCAGGATTTTTCATACCCGGGTTATATATTCCCCAGTTCGGGTATCGATCCGGATTGTATTGCCTACTTCTACGAAATTAGGCACAAATACTTCCAGACCGGTATTAGTAGTCACTGCCTTGGTCACGCTGGTGGCAGTATCCCCGCGCACTGATGGATCTGCCCGCACAACCTTCTGATCAACAGCAGTGGGTAAATCGATATCCAGGGGTTCCTCATTGAAAAATGTCAGTTTTACTTCCATTTCATCAGTCAGGAATTTTGTGGTTTCACCCAGCACATCGCCTTTCAAGGAGGGTTGTTCGAATGTTTCAACATCCATGAAGTAGTACAGTTCACCATCGTTGTACATGTACTTGGCATTTCGGTATGTCAGGCGAATATCCTGGACTGTGTCGCCGGAATTGAATTTTTTCTTCAAGCGAGTTCCAGAACGAAGATCCCTAACATCAACTCGGATAGTGGCTTTGCCTCGTCCGGGTTTATGATGGTCATATTCTAAAACTTTGAAAATGTGTCCATCCAGTTCAAAAGTGACACCTTTTCTCAACTCATTTACATCGATCATCTTTAATGGCCTTTAATTTATCTATTTTTTTGGTAGCGAAAAGATTATATTCTACAGTGTTAGGAGTGGCAAGGGACAAGGGACTTATATATCTTGAAAACGCCATCGATCAGAAAAGCTCTTTCCCTTTTAGAAGACCGTGTTTTCCAGTATTTTTCGTTTGATTTTTCCCCATATACCCTCTTTACAAGTCACTGGAAGCCTCTGAAATTATGGTAAACTTACAGAAGATTAGTAAGGGAATATAAAATGACGACCGATAAAAAACGGATCATTTGTATCGAAGATGAACCGGAAACCACTAATTTGATGAAGTTAATCCTGGCCAGGGAAGGATATGAAGTGCTGGGAGCGAATGGTGGTGAAGAAGGTTTGGCTCTCGTCAATGAACAGACCCCAGACCTGATCCTTTTGGATCTGATGATGCCGGTAATGGACGGCACTCAGGTATTCCAACGCTTAAAAGAAAATGAAAAGACCAGGGATATCCCGGTGATCGTTGTTACCGCAAAAGTTCAAAGCATCGATATTGTGCTCTGGCGCCAGGTCGCCAAGGTCGATGACTATATAACGAAGCCCTTCCGACCAGAAGAACTGGCTGAACGGGTCAAATATGTCCTGGCCCAGACCGGAGAATAATTCCGGATCAGTCTTTTATTCCAGCTTGCCTTTCCACTATGGAAGTTAAAGTAACCAATCGAACACGAAGCTTGGAAAATCCACTTCGGGTAAATAACTGTGAGAGTTTTTTTTGCCGCCTGAAGGGTTTGATGTTCCGAAATTCCATTGAAATGGATGCCGGGTTATTAATGGTCCAGGGCTCCGAGAGCCGGGCTAACGCGGCAATCCATATGTTTTTTGTGGGTATGGATCTGGGAGTGCTCTGGCTGGATTCTTCCCGGAAGATTGTGGATAAACAACTAGCAAAAAGCTGGCAGCCATTTTACACTCCCGCATCTCCGGCAAAATATATCCTTGAAATCCACCCGGAGCGTTTACCGGAATTTGAATTGGGAGATATCCTGAATTTTGAATAAAATCTTTCGCTTTTCCCTGTTATTACTGCTGCTGCTGAGTTTAGCGACCCCGGCTTTTGCCCAGGGAAACTCACCGGATAATCTTGTATATATCGTGCAGGCAGGAGATACCTTGTGGGCTATTGCTCGAAAACTGCATGTTTATTATGATGAAATGCTGGCAGTCAACGGGTTAACAGAAAATAGCTCGATCATTCCTGGCACTCAGCTTATCATTCCCGGCCTTGGTGATCTCAGCGGTGTGGCCATCACAGTCAAGGTTCCCTTTGGCGAAACACTCCAGAGCATCAGCCGCCGCTACCAGATTCCAGAGGATACCCTGATCAAGATCAACCGCCTCACCAGTCCCTTTGAATTATATGTTGGTGTTTCTGCGGTTTTGGTGGGTGAAAACGAGATCGAAGCCCAGGATGGAAAACGCGTATCCCTGGCGCCAGAAGAGTCTTTCCTGGAAATGGCGATCAAGGAAAATCTGAATCCCTGGATGCTGGTAACAGCCAATAACCAGGGTGGGACCTGGGATTTGATCCCAGGCGAGGTGCTTTTTGTCCCAGGAACTGAAAGCAGCGGCCCAGGCGGTTTTCCAGACGAGATCAAAAAAGTAGATTTTTCCCCGAACCAATTTGTCCAGGGCCATACCTATGTGATCGAGGTAAATATCCCTGACGGAGCCCAAATCTCCGGGTCCCTGGGTGAGCATCCCCTCTCGTTTTTCACAAAGGATGGAAAAACCTACCTGTCACTGCAAGGCCTGCATGCGAAAGAAAGTCCGGGGTTGAAATCCATCAGCTTGTCCGGGTTGCTGACAGACGGCACCCCATTTGCTCTGACCCAGATGGTGGAAGTTTTTAGCGGCAACTATCATTATGAAGAGATCATCGGTGTACCCCAAGAAACAGTGGGTATAGCAATCACAGAAGATGAGACGACTCAACTCCAGGAGTATACACTGCAGTCTACCCAGAGTAAATTCTGGGCCGGTGATTTTCTATCTCCGGTGCCGCCTGCCCTCAGCGCTGCATACGCATCTTATTACGGGGGCCGCAGGTCATATAACGGCAGCGGCTATTATTATTTCCATTCCGGGCTGGATTATTTCAGTTCCATGGGGGGGGATATCTATGCCGCGGCGCCAGGCAAGGTTGTCTTCACCGGTCCACTCCTACTGCACGGCAATACAACCTTGATCAATCACGGTTGGGGAGTGTATTCTCTGTACGCCCATCAATCCGAGTTTTTGGTCCAGGAAGGCCAGCAGGTCAGTGCCGGCGCTCTGATTGGCCGGGTGGGTTCAACCGGAAGGTCCAGCGGACCGCACCTGCATTGGGAAGTTTGGGTTGGGGGAATCCAGGTCGATCCTCTGGATTGGGTAGATAATTCTTACCCCTAGAACTTTTCTCAGCTAATTACACAACAAATCCATCCAAGGTTGTCGAGAGGGTAGAGTAGAGTATAATATACGGGCTTGATTTCATATATTCAAGGCATTATATATTCACGTATTAGAGGCATTACTATGGCAACTCCTTTACTATCCCTCCGCGAAGGTTACTGGGAGGAATATGAACTGGAAGATGAGGATATATCCTTTCTTTATGATTATCTATTAGAAAGTGAAACCCCGCTGACCTCGGAAGAGCTGATGCCCATCCTGGTCGGAGAGCGGATCGAACGTGAAAAAGTGCGCCTGGAAAAAAAGCGCCTGGACGGCAATGATATTTATTTCCCAAAGGACCAGTACGAGGTGGGGGATAAACTGGTTTTCCCGTCTTGCGAATGGAAAAAAGGCGAGGTTGTTGGACTCCGCAATGGTGAAAATCCCGCTATAGGCCAGTTTAACGTCATACAGGTTGAATTTGAAGGTGGAAAGCAGCATGAGTTTGCTGCTGGTATTGAGGATCATGCCCTTAACATTCCTCCTGAATCAACCCAGGCTGAATCCCTTGATCCGGAAGCGGTGACCAACAGCTTTCCGGAGGTTTTAATCGAGGGGATAGAACTGGGATTGGTCGACCACGCAGATTTTGTCCAGATCGCTGGACGCTGGTTCTTGCATGCCTTGCTGGTGGATGTAAACGACGGCCATTTGAACCTGGCTGAAGCTGTCCTGGATATGAATGAAGGCGGACCGCTGGCAACATCAGAACTGGTTAAGGATATTGATCTGCCGGGAGATGTAAATCATAATTTGATCGAGTTTTCACTCGACCATGCTTTACAGGAAGACCCTCGCTTTGACGAGGTTGGGCCAGCCGGCATTGTTGCCTGGTACTTGAAAGGGCTGGAGCCGGAAAGCGTTCAGGAGACTCCGATATATCTGCGGTATGCCCCCCTGGAATATGATCTTGACTCATTGACAGAAGATATGTTGAGCCTGGAAGAGTCGCTGAATGATGAGCTGACTCCTCTAAAAGAAAAGAAGCAGTTCCCGGTCAAGGATGTTGAAGTTCGTTTGATCTTCCCTCACTGGCAGGCAGGGACTTTGCCCCTTTCCGAACGGGTTATGCCCTTGTTCCCGACTGCTTATGAGTCGCCCCGAATCCGATTCACGCTAATTGACGGAAATACTGGCGAGCGATTCCCTGGCTGGGTTGTTCGGGAGCAGCGCTATGTATCAGGATTAAAAGAATGGTATGAAAAGAATGGACTTATCCCGGGCGGCATCGTTAATATCAAACCCGGTAAAGAGCCTGGAGAAGTGATCGTCGAAACCAAGCGCTCCCGCTCAACCAAGGACTGGATGCGCACTATCCTGGTAGGTTCAGATGGAGAGCTGGTCTTTGCGACGTTGAAGCAGATCATTGCCTCGAACTATAATGCCAGAATGGCGATCGTGATTCCGGATATTGAGCCGGTAGACCAGGTTTGGTTGAGGACTCAGGATGATCCTCCGCCATTTGAGCAGGTTGTTGTCGATATTGTGCGTGAACTGACCAAACTTAACCCGCAGGGGCATGTACACGTCACAGAGTTATATGCTGCCGTGAACACAGTCAGACGCTGCCCTCCAGGACCGCTGTTTTCGCTGTTGGAAACCCGTCCCTGGTTTGTCCATGTTGGTGATTTGCATTTTCGATTTGATGATTCAGAAAGTATATAGATCAATTTGATTTGGAGGAAGGAGTATTTCGGTGTCAAAACCAAAACTTTCGAGTTTGATTAAACCTACGGTTTCCACACCGTTTCAAATTGATTTTACCTGGTGGAAAGAGCAGGACCGCTCTTGGCGGGTTAACCTGCGAAGTTGTTTGTGTGAAGAACATCAGGAAATGTATGCTGATCTGTCAGGCGACAAACAGGTAGATTGGATCGATCCGGAAACTGCTGAGGTGCAGGTTGTGGATGGACTGCAGCACACCTTGATTTCCCACTGTGCCAAACAGGAGCAGTTTATCACCGAACACACCACGCTGACAGAATCTCTCTTCAGAACCTTCCTCTCCAACGGCAATCAACCCCTGTCTCCTAATGATTTGGCGGAAATATTGGACCAATCACCCCAGAAGATCCTCCAAACCATATCAGGCCAGCGGGTTTATAAGGGGATTCGTCCGGCACCCCAGGGATAACAGCCGGTAGAAATATTTGCCCTCGTAGCTCAATGGACAGAGCACCGGACTTCTAATCCGACGGTTGCAGGTTCGATTCCTGCCGAGGGCGCCTTATCACCCCTGAATAGGGGTGTTTTTGTTTAATTGCAAGACCTCCGAGGTTCCTCGTGTTTTTTCCCTTATATCTATACCATCAACCTCGGAGGTCTGTTCAAATAAAAGAGATTGATGTCTGAATAGATTATATTGATCAGGGAGTTTAGGGGGATTTAAAAAAAAGACCGCAATCGATGCGATTGCGGTCTTTTTACTTATGTCTTTAATGTTTTAATTACTCTTCTTCCGGGGAGGGCGGCAGACGTTGGCCTAACTCACGGTCGAGCATCAGCAAACCTTGGTCAGAACTGCTAACGCGTTTGATATCCTCAACAACGCCGCCCACATGTTCTTCTTCTTCCACCTGCTCATCGATAAACCACTGCAAGAATGACAGGCTGGGATAATCCTTCTCTTCCAAGGCCAGGGCATAGAGGCTGTGAATATCTGCGCTGATCTTCTGTTCATGGCCAAGGGCAGTTTCAAATGCCGATAGGGGTGAATCGAATTCCGCCGGGGGCTGTGTTATTGCTTGTAGGACAACCTTGGCTCCCCTGCTGTGAATGTAGTCATAGAACTTAAAGGCGTGGATCATTTCCTCATCAAATTGCATTTTCATCCAGTGAGTAAACCCGGGATAATTCTCTTCGGCAAAATAAGCTGCCATGGCTAGATAGATATAGGCGGATTCCATTTCATGATGGATCTGATCGTTCAGGGCTTCTTGCATTTTCTTGGAAAACATATTATCTCCTGATTTATACCTTTAAAATGATTTTAGTAATGTAAAACAGATTATAGGCCAAGATCATTGATAGGCAAGCTGTTTTATCAAAGATTCTCATAAGAATGACTCGCATATGGACCCTCTCAGTTGATCAAGAAATTGATTGAATTCTGTTTTGGAATGAAGTGTTAATCTCCTATATAATCGCTTGCTGGAACTGAAATCAGCCCTCCCTGTGTTAAAATTATGAGCAGGGATAATCCTCTGGGGAGGATAAATAATGATTATCCTCTCAGGATAAGTAGATATAAGGACAGGTTAGAAGTAATGCCGGTATCACGATGGAGTACAGAGCTATTAGAATTATTGGAATGGGCCAGCCGCGAGGATCTCTCTCTGGATGATATCTTCCTGGGATCGGTGATTTCCAATTTTGATGATATTGATGATAAGGAGGAAGTAAACCAGGCGGAATTGATCGGCCGCATTCCCTCTGAACTTCCTATACTTCCTTTGCGGGGTCTGGTTGTCTACCCTGAAACAGCAGTGCCTTTATCTATTGGTCAGCCCAGATCGATCCGCCTGGTGGATGATGTGCTCTCAGCGGATGACCGGCTGATCGGGTTAGTGACCTCGAAGGATCCCCAGAACGAACTGCCCGGCCCGGATGATCTGTACCAGGTGGGGACTGTAGCATCTGTCCACCGCCTGTTTCGAGCTCCGGATGGCACGATCCGCCTGTTAGTGCAGGGGATTACCCGTTTTCAAGTTCAGAAATTCGTTCAGGAAGAACCCTACCTAAAAGCCAAGATCAAACTTTCTCCGGTGAAAGTGGAACAAAACCTGGAAATTGACGCCTTAACCAGGCAGGCCCGGGATCAGTTTTCGGAGATCACAAACCTCGTACCCTCAGTTCCCCGAGAACTGGTGGACGCTGTAATGACTCTGGATGATCCTCTCCAGGTGGTTTACACAGTCGCAAATTTCCAGCGCCTGGAATTGGCCGAAGCCCAGGAACTGCTTGAGCTAGATTCTGTCTCGGATAAATTGCATAAATTGGTCAACTTCCTAACCAGGGAACTGGAAATGCTGGAAATTGGCCAGAGGATCCAGAATCAAGCCCGTTCGGAAATCGAAAAGGTACAGCGGGATTATTTCCTTAGAGAACAGATAAAAGCGATCCGTTCTGAATTAGGTGAGGATGAGGATCAGGCTGTAGAAATCGATGAATTCCGGCGTCAGATCGATGAAGCGGGAATGCCGGAAGAAGCAGATAAACAAGCCAAAAGAGAATTGGACCGTTTGTCCCATCTGCCCTCCGCTGCAGCAGAGTACGGAGTAATCCGCACTTATCTGGATTGGATGGTGTCCCTTCCCTGGGCAGATATGACAGAGGATAATCTGGATATTTCCCGAGCCCGGCAGATATTGGATGAAGATCATTATGGGTTGGAAGATGTCAAGGAAAGGATTCTTGAATTCCTGGCCGTTCGGAAACTGCGCAAGGAACGGGAAGAAGAATTTGAAGAGGATAATTATAAGGATGATATTCGCCGGATCCGGGAGGGAGTGATTCTCTGTTTTGTGGGTCCTCCAGGAGTTGGGAAAACATCCCTGGGCAGATCTATCGCCCGCTCACTTGACCGGGAATTCATTCATATTTCCCTGGGAGGGGTGCGAGATGAGGCTGAGATCCGGGGTCACAGACGGACTTATATTGGAGCTTTACCGGGCAGAATCCTTCAGGCCTTGCGCAGGGTTGGCAAGAATAATCCGGTATTCATGCTTGACGAAATAGACAAACTGGGACAGGATTATCGGGGAGATCCGACTTCGGCATTATTGGAAGTCCTCGATCCAGAGCAGAATAACGAGTTCAGAGACCATTATCTGGAGGTGGCTTATGATCTATCGAAGGTGATGTTTATCACCACGGCAAATTTGCTGGAGCCTATTCCACCACCGCTGCGGGACAGGATGGAAATCATCAAATTGTCGGGATATACAGATAATGAAAAGAAAGCCATTGCCAAAGGTTACCTGATCCCGAGGCAAATTCGGGAGAATGGGCTGCGGAGTAAGGAAATATCCTTTTCCGATCCGGCCTTGCAGTTGATCATCCGTTCCTACACCAGGGAATCGGGAGTGCGCAATCTTGAACGCGAAATTGGCACTCTCTGCAGAAAAGTAGTAACACTTATCGCAGAGGAAAAAGTCACAGCCGTAAAAGTTGGTGTGAAGGAAGTCGCTGAATATCTTGGCCGCCCCCGATATTACGGGGATGAAGAATTGGCCAATCGTACATCAGTTCCCGGTGTGGCGACCGGTTTGGCCTGGACATCTACCGGCGGAGAGATCTTATTTGTAGAAGCAACCTCTATGCTTGGAAAGAATCATTTCCAGCTTACGGGATCACTGGGAGATGTGATGAAGGAATCGGCCCAGGCCGCCTTATCTTACGTCCGTTCCAAGGCGGATAAGCTGGGATTGGATGTGGATTTTTATAACAATCAGGATATTCACCTGCATGTTCCTGCCGGGGCACAGCCGAAGGATGGTCCTTCTGCTGGCGTGACTATGGCAACCGCACTGGTATCATTGATCTCAGGCAGGCCGGTAAAAGGAAATATCAGTATGACGGGTGAGATCACCTTAAGAGGACAGGTTCTTCCCGTAGGCGGCATAAAAGAAAAAGTCCTGGCAGCTTATCGGGCCGGTTCGACAACGGTCATCCTGCCCAAAAAGAACCAGGTAGACCTGGAAGAGGATATCCCCCAGGAAGTCAGGGATAAGATCAACTTTATCTTTGTTGAGAATATTGAAGAAGTACTGGAGGCTGCTCTGACTAAAAAGAAGAGCGCTACCCGGAAGAAAAAGGCTTCCTGAACGGGTTATAATTAACAAGTATATTGTATTAAATTGCGCTGAGGAACAACATTTAAAAGACAGAAAAATATTAGAGCGGGAAATAAATTCCTTATTTGAGATCGAGTTGATCTCCATTCAATTTTCCCGGTCATTTGAAATGTCTATTGTTCCCACCGTGATGACATAAAAATTGAAAGCAGAGACAATAATATGTCCTATTGGGTTGGATATTTACCATATCCAGACCCTGTACTGCTTCAATTAGAGAGGTAAAAGTGGTAGAACAAAATAAAAATACCGGGTTAACCTGGTACACAATGGATTTACATTTACATACTCCGGCATCGGATGATTATCTGCAGCCGGAAATCGGCTATCTGGATATTCTCCAGCAAGCCGCCAAAAAAGGTCTGGATATTATTGCCTTTACAGACCACAATACGGTTGCGGGCTACCGCAGAATGCAGGAAGAGATTGACCAGTTAAAACTTCTCCAGCAGCTCAATCGCCTGCTGCCTGAAGAGGAAACTCGCCTGTCCGAATACCAGAAATTGCTGAAACGGATGTTAGTCCTGCCCGGGTTTGAATTTACGGCTACTTTTGGATTTCATATTCTGGCTATCTTTCCGAAAAATAAACCACTCCGGGATATCGAGCATTTGCTGCTGGCATTAAACATCCCTTCAGATCAGATAGATGAAGGAAGTGTAACAGTAGGCGCGAGTGTGGATGTGCTGACGGCCTATAAAGCCATTCATGAAGCGGGAGGAATGGCCATTGCCGCCCACGCCAATTCCAATAATGGTGTTGCCATGCGAAGATTCCCATTTGGAGGGCAAACCAAGATCGCCTACACCCAGAACCCAAACCTGATTGCTATGGAAGTAACAGATCTGGAGAAAAAGGGACGACATGCGACAGCGTCTTTCTTCAACGGCAATAAACCGGAATATCCCAGACGCATGCACTGCATCCAGGGTTCTGACGCTCATCTGTTGAAAAAGATCTCAAAATTTCAGAACAAATTAGGTGTAGGAGAGCGAACTACAGATGTTCGGATTCCAGAAAGAAGCTATGCCGCGCTGAAAGAGCTCTTTGAAAGCGACAACTTCTCGCGGACCAGACCCCATCAGCTCAGTTCGCAGCCCGCGTATGACTTCATTCGTGATGCTCGTGAGGAAGGAGCGAACTTCATGCAGGATTTCCATGAGAATATCACCGTCCGGGGCGGAAACTTGTATGACATCATCGCTGATATTTGCGCCTTTGCCAACTCAAATGGCGGGACGCTGTATTTAGGGCTCTCTGCTCAGCCTGGGAAAGCTTTTGAGGGCATTCCTCGCCCCAATCAGAGCATTGGAAAGCTTCAATCCGAAATTAGTAAACGCATCAGCCCGGAATTAGCCTGCAAATTCGAGGTCCAGGAAACTGAAGGTAAGAAGGTCATTCAGGTGATGATTCCCAAGGGTGATGATCAACCTTATGCTGTAGATGATAATAAGATCTACTTGCGCACAGAAACTGAAACAGGCATGGCTGTCCGGGATGAGATCGTGGATATGGTGCTCCAGGGAAAGAAAAAACAACTGGGTGGAACCGCTGCGGCCCATGCCGAGGCCAAGCCGATCTTTAGTTCGAAAGACGTACCGGATGCATTAACCGAAGATGAGGTTGTAGCGGATGGACAGGCTCCTCCCCGCACAGGGGTGGAAATTGTCTCTGTGGACAAACGCGGAGGTGAAAATTACTTCACGGTCCGGGATCTCCGAAATGGCAGCATGGTGAAGAATGTAACTCTGAAATCCTCCCGTAAATTATGGCATTATGCGATCTCCCAGTACTCAAAATTGCCTGCCAAAATTGAAAAAATGGATATCACCTGGCAGGGTGATCTGGGATTGGTCACCCAGAAGAAAAGGGGAAACTTTAACAGCTATGACCTGATCCAGCGCACCAGTGATGGATACCGCCACTATTATGGCGTTACTAATGACGGCATTCATGACTCCTGGGAAGGTTTGATCTAGGGATTGATCTATGAGCCTTACTTTTGCCATCCTGACCGTTTCTGATCGTTCCGCTGCCGGAACCCGGGAAGATCTCTCGGGACCTGCTCTTGGTAAAGCTGTTGAGAGGGCGGGATGGGTTGTTTCTGCGACAGTGATCATCCCTGATGAAATTCAGCAGATAACAGACCAATTGAAAACATGGGCTGATTCAGGTGGAATTCAGGTCATTCTCACAACGGGTGGGACAGGATTTGCCCCGCGGGATATTACACCTGAAGCTACTGCAGCGGTGATCGATCGCCACGCACCTGGTTTGGCAGAAGCAATGCGGGCAGGTAGTCTAAATATTACTCCCCATGCTATGTTATCAAGGGCGACGGCAGGGACCAGGAAGAACACCTTGATCATTAACTTGCCCGGAAGCCCCAAGGGTGCCCTTGAGAATTTCCGGATCATTGCCCCCGTATTACCCCACGCAGTACAATTATTGGAAAATGATGACCGGGCAGAAGCTGGTCACCAACCCGGTCGGGCAGTATAGCGTCCTACCCGTTATGAACCCAAATGAGGAGATATAGGATGAAAAGAACTTATTGGATCGTATTATTTTTGATCATCATTGGAGTTCTCTTTAGCGCCTGCGGCAACGCTGGACAGGTTGATGCAACCGAGACACCAGAGAAGGTTAACGCCCTGGCAACGATTCAAGCATTAGGCGCCCAGACTACGCTTGTGCCCCCTACTCCTATGGGTGGGGTAGCGGTAGAGGGACCTGATGACTATGTTGGGATAATCAAACAGGCCTGGAATATCATCGATACCGAATATGTCCGGGATAATTTCAACGGCGCGGATTGGCCGGCTATTTACGATGAATATATTGTGCTGGCTGAAGACGTGACCTCATCCGAGGAGCTGTGGAACCTGCTGGGGGAAATGGTTGGCGAGTTGGACGATTCTCACAGCCGTCATGTGCCGCCCGATCGCATGACAGCAGAATTTGGCATTGATACTGCCGCCGCTGGCGAAGCTCGAGCAGCCTCCGGTATAGAGATCTGGCCCGGTCCATCCCGGGAAGATGGGTACCTCACTGTCTGGAACGTCTGCGTCCAAAGCGTCGCCGCCCAAGCGGGCATCACCCGGGGAGATATTATCACCGCAATTGATGGCAATCCGGTTGTTAAAGAAGGGAACGATTTTAAACGAGAAGACCGAACAGCTGTTATCTTTGGGACCGGTGGAGATCAAGTCACTCTCACTGTCTGGCAGGGACCAAATCAGGATCCTGTTGATATTACACTCACCCTGGATGGGGTAGGGGGATGCCCTTATCGCTATCATGAGCTTGTGCTGGAAGATCCCCGCATCGGTTATATTCGTGTTCCAGATTTTGATGGCGATTCGGCATTTGCAATTTTCGAAAGCATCAAAGCCTTGGAAGAGGAACAACCTCTGGAAGGTTTGATCGTGGATGTCCGGCATAATCCAGGCGGAAATTCTGATGATTCCGTGGCTATCTTTACTGAAGGGATCGTCGGCACTGTCGGCAAACTCCGTGAGGGAGAACAGCGTACGATCTTCCGTATCCGCGGACCAGTGGAATGGAATGAAACGACCCCAGTGGTCGTATTAACCGATGGTTCCAGCCACAGCGCGGCGGATTATTTCCCGGCAGCGATGAAGGAATTAGGACGGGCAACCATCGTAGGAATGAATTCAGCTGGCAATACCGAAGGCATTACAGGCTGGTCCTTGGCTGATGGTACTCTGATCCGTCTGGCTGTGATGACCATGGCCCTGAACGATGGTACTGTCCTTGAAGGTATCGGAGTTACTCCGGATGTGATTGTTCCCCTGGGAACCTGGGGATTAAAAGCAGAACCTTTTGACCTTCAAATCCAGGCAGGGATCGATACTTTACTGGAGATGATCCAGTAAGGCGTAAAATTTGATCATTTCGGAAGTCCTATAACTGATCGTCTAACGTGGCGAACTACTTGAAGACTTCCGAAGTTTTGTTTCGATCTTGTCTGGTTAAGAGAAATCGGAAGTCATCTGAGAGACAGTAGATTGCTGACTATCTCCTTGAAGACTTCCGATTTTTGCTTGAGTATTCTAAATCCTGACCGGACCATCCTCGAAGACTTTGCGAGCAATCACCAGGCGCTGGATCTCACTGGTTCCCTCACCGATAGTCATCAACCGGGCGGCTTTGTACATAGCCTCAACAGGATATTCACGGCTGTATCCATACGATCCATGGATCTGGATTGCGCTGTATGAAGCTCGTTCAGCCATTTCAGTTGCAAATAACTTCGCTACAGCACCAGCCTGTGTAAAGGGTTTGCCTTGATCTTTTAACCAGGCTGCATAATATACCATCAACCTGGCGGCGTGAATTTCTGCGGCCGCGTCAGCAACCAGCCATTGAATGGCCTGGTGCTCTTTCAACGTTTTTCCAAATGTTTGACGCTCCTTGGCATAGCGCACACCTTCCTCGAGAGCAGCCTGGGCAATACCTACGGACAGCGCGCCAACGCTGATCCGACCTCCATCCAGGATCTTTAATGTTTGTTGTAAACCCTCACCTTCAACACCGAGGGTATTTGTAATTGGTACTCGGACATTTTCATAACGGACCTCGTGGCTGTGGGTTCCGCCAGCCCCCATTTTCTTTTCTGGTGGAGCTACGGTCAATCCTTTGGAGTCGGTGGGAACAAGGATCAAACTCATCCCCCGGGATCCTTGTTCTGGATCCGAGATCGTCAGGGTGACAATAAATTCTGAGTCTCCAGCGTTAGTGATCCAGGCTTTGGAACCTTGAATGACCCAATCATCACCATCTTTTATTGCCCTGGTTTTGACATTTCTCAGATCAGAACCTGCCTGGGGTTCTGTAAGTGCCAGGGCGGTCAATTTTCCTTTTCCGGTTGATACATCGGGAAGGAATGCCTTCTTTTGATCATCTGATCCAAAAAGGACCACAGCTGCACAGCCAAGTTCGTTATGAGCTTCAATGGTCAATGCGGTTCCACCGTCTCCCCAGGCTAATTCTTCTATAGCGATGGCAGCGCTGATAGCGTCCAACTCTGCCCCGCTGTACTCTTCAGGCACGCTCATACCCAAAAGTCCCAAAGGTCCCATTTTCTTTATCACTGATGGGGGAATTTCTTCCTTTTCGTTGATCTCCTGGGCGAGCGGTTTTATCTCTTTGGCAACAAAGTCATGAACTACTTTTCGCCATAATCTTTGTTCCTCTGATAATTGAAAATCCATTTTCCACTCCTTTGCAGGTGAGATGAAGAATGATGAGTATCCTCCGATTTCTCATGGAGGTGACATAGATCGTATCTACATTCTATACGCAAGTTCATTCAGAATCAAATTAAACATGACCCAGGATAGAATAGTCTCTGGTAGAATCAAGGAATAAAAAGGGTAAATGAATGGAAAATAATACAAATCCAGGAACTCCCGTTGTGATCATCACTGGCGCATCTTCCGGTATTGGAGAAACCGCAGCAATAACCCTTGCAAATAAGGGTTATCGGGTGGTGATAGCTGCCAGACGGAAGGACCGCCTGGAGGAAATTGCGGAACAAATCCGGAAAATCGGGGGGGAAGTCCTCCCCCTTCAACTGGATCTATCACAAGTTGGACAAATCAGGGATCTTGTGGAAAGAACCAGGAATGTTTTTGGACGGATTGATGTCCTGGTGAATAACGCGGGATCAGCCCGCCATCTGTGGCTGGATGAACAATCCCTGGAGGAAAATATCCAGACTCAGCTGCAGGTAAATTTGATCGGGATGATCCAATTAACCCGACTGGTCATTCCGGAGATGGTTGCAAGCGGGTCCGGACAGATCATTCATATTTCATCCATTGCATCCTGGGTGGGTATTCCAACCTATACCATATACAATGCTAGCAAGTTTGGCTCTCGGGGTTTTATGTCCAGCTTGAGGCGGGAACTGAGGGGAACTGGTGTAACCATTTCGGAAATTTTCCCTGGAGCAGTGGATACTGAGTTTGGCCAGGATCCTGACGTGAATTGGAAAACTACCACGGTCACGCCAAAATTTGCCTTATTATCCCCCCAGTTCGTAGCAGATCAAATCCTGGAAATGATCCTGAGGAAAAAGACAAGATCCGTTATCCCTGGTTTTATGTGGTTAGCAATTTGGGCAGATGCCCATTTTCCCGGGGTTGTCGGTTGGATATTGTCGAAATACTTTTATTCGTCAAATGGTGTGAGGTATTCCTGGAGGCAGAGAAAGGAATAAAAAAAACAGCCCTACAAGGCTGTTTTTTGTGGTCTTGGGTTCTCTGTTCCAATTTATTTTTCTTCTGATTCTTCTTTGCCCAAATCAAACTTGATCTTGTTATCTTCTTCCAGGATGTAGATCCCGTTCCGGACCTGGTTCAAAACCCGTTCGAGGGCGATCTCCAGATTTGTCAGGGTTTCTGCTACATATTCATCAGCTTCTGCCTGGGTCTTTTTAGCCTTTATATCAGCTTCGGATTCAATCTGGTTGGCTTTCTTGCGGGCATCCTGGACGATGATATCCCGATCAGTCAGCTTGTCGCTTTTCTCTTTGGCAATATTTACTGTTCGATCCGCCTCTTCTTTGGCCTGGGCGATGACCCTGTCTTTGGTGGCTAATACCTGTTGGGATTTTTTTACCTCTTCTGGGATGGCAACCCGCATCTGGTCGATAATGTCCAGCATACGGTCTTCATCAACTATTACATTATGCGTGAATGGAATGGATCTGCTGTGGTTAATCAATTCTTCCAATCGATCCACAAGGTGTAAAATGTCCATTTTTACTCCTCCAAAAGAGTGTCCTTTTAGTATAACATGAAAAGGATTTCGTTAATCTCTCAGCGAAGTGTGAGGAACGATATTTTGGTCGCTGCCAAGCTCTAAAAATCGGTCTTGCAAGGCCTTTTCTACGTAATCTGGAACCATGGAACTGACATCTCCATCCAGTGCAGCAATCTCGCGGACCGTGGACCCACTTAAGAAACTGTGGTCCTTATTTGTGATCAGTGCTACAACCTCAATATCTGGAGAGAGGCTATGATTGGCTAAAGCCATTCGGAATTCATATTCGAAATCTGAAAAGACCCGCAGCCCGCGTACGATCACCTGGGCATCAATCTGATGGCAAAAATCGACTGTAAGTCCGCTGTACCCCATGGTTTTGATGTTTGAGATCGGCTTGAGGGCAAGTTTGGCCAATTCTATTCTTGTATCTGGAGGGAAGAGAAGCTTTTTTAACGGTTGATCATATACTGCCACAATAACTTCATCAAATAGTCGGGAAGCTCGCCGGGCAATATCAATGTGTCCGTAGTGAATGGGATCAAAAGTGCCAGGGAAGACCGCTCTTATCATCAGTAGCTCCTCAACGTGAACGCTTTCTATTAACTTATATCTCCGGTATTCTTTTGGGTCCAGAATTCTTTGACCGCTTTGGCCAGCTGATGATGATTTTCCTGACTCAATTCCGGGTCCTGATTGAATATGGTTGAGGCTTCAGTGCGAGCTCGTTCTATCAGATCGAGATCGGTGATGCTGGCCAGTTTCAGTTCTGTATATCCTGATTGGCGAGTTCCCAAAAACTGACCGGGGCCGCGTATTTCCAGATCTTTTTCTGCCAGGACAAAACCGTCATTGGTATCAACCATGGCTTGCAGGCGCTGGTTCTCTATTTCTTCTATAGTCCCGGGAACCAGAATGCAGTAGGATTTCTGGTCACTGCGTCCCACTCGTCCCCGGAATTGATGTAATTGAGCCAATCCAAAACGATGAGCGCCTTCCACCAGCATAACTGTGGCATCTGGTATATCCAGGCCTACCTCCACAATTGAAGTGGATACCAGGATCTGGATTTCCTTATCCCTGAAACGGATCATTACCTCTTCTTTTTCAGCTGGGTTTAGCTGACCGTGTAGCAGTCCAAGTTTGTAGCTGGGAAACACTTCTTCTTGCAGGCGATTGAACTCGTCCACAGCAGATTTTTCATCGACCTTATCGCTTTCCTCAACCAGGGGGTAAACAATAAATGCCTGGTTCCCTTTATCTACCTGTGCACGGACGAGGCCAAAGGCCCGCTCGATCTCGCTGGGATTCAGCAAATAAGTCTCTACAGGAATACGCCCGGGCGGCATTTCATCGATAACCGACAATTCGAGGTCGCCATATATCGTTAAAGCCAGGGAGCGTGGAATTGGGGTCGCAGTCATTACCAGCAGATGGGGATTATTGCCTTTCTGTCGTAAGATACCCCTCTGTTCCACTCCAAAGCGGTGTTGTTCATCAATGATTGCCAGCTGCAAGTTCTGAAACTTGACAGGATCCTGAAGGAGGGCATGAGTGCCAATGATCAGCTTGATCTCACCATCAGCAAGTTGTTTACGTATGTCCGCTTTTTCGTTTTCAGGTGTAGCGCCGATCAGCAGGGCAATCTGATTTTCCGCCAGGTCCCCAGATCCTTGTGTCAGCAATTTCTTCAGACTCTGAAAATGCTGTTCTGCCAGGATGCTGGTAGGCGCCAGGAATGCAGCCTGTGCTCCACCGTGAATGATGATCAAAGCTGCCAGAGCTGCGACCACAGTTTTTCCAGAACCAACATCACCCTGAAGTAAACGGTTCATCGGCGTTCCGGAACTCAAATCGGCCCGGACCTGGTCGAGAGCTTTTTTCTGGGCGTTTGTCAGCTTGAAGGGCAGAGACTCAAGTTGGAGGAGCAGCCAATCTTCAGAGCTCTCAAATGTAGTGCCAGATCGGCTTTCCCACTTCTTCTTTTGATTCAATACGCCCATCTGCATCAGGAAGAGTTCTTCAAAAGCTAAACGCTGTTTGGCTTTTTGAAGCGATTGATCGGAACTTGGAAAATGGATCTCTCGGATAGCATCCGGCAGATCAGTTAGAGAATGATTGACGCGGATATTCTCTGGTAGGGGATCTGGAAGGTGAGGGGAGTATTCCTCGACAATATCATGGATCACACCCCGAAGCCATTTCTGAGTAACGTCCTTTGTAAGCGGATATACCGGAACTATGCGATTTGTATGGAGCTGTTTTTCACTTAGTGGTTCCCACTCCGGACTGTTCATGACCAGGCGCCCCAGGTATTGTTCAACCAGGCCGCTTAATACGACTTGTTTGGCTTTTATAAGTTGATTTTCGATCCAGGGTTGATTGAACCAGGTTGCGCGGATTGCGCCGCTTTTATCTGATATCAGCGCTTCAACGATCTTCATTTTTCCGCTGCGTACCGACCTTGAAGAAACGCTTTCCACCGAGCCAATGACAGTGACAAACTCTCCATACCAGAGGCTGCCAATAGGTTTTAGCTTGGAGTAATCGTCATGTCTCCGCGGAAATGTGTATAGCAGATCGTTGATGGATTGAATACCCATCCTCTCGAGGGCTTCCTGCTTCTTTTCACCGATGCCTTTAATGGTTGTGATCGGAGCCTGAAAATCCAGATCAAGGATTACTTTTGGAGGATCCTTTTTTGGTGCGGGCGCTTGGGGAACCGGCTCAGGCTTTTCTGGTTCAGGAGCAGCAGCCGGCCCAGGTTTTTTGGGTTGGCTAGGCTCTGGCTCAGGTTGGCTTTTGGGCTGTTTGGTTACCGGGGGTTGTTTCTGGGTTTCACTTTCTACCCCTGTTTCCCTGGAAACGCGCTGCCAGAGGCCTTTTAATACCATATCGCGGGAATCTTCACTCAAACGGTGATAATCACGCAACCGGCTGATCACTGCCTGGATGATCTGTTCCGATAATTGATCTTCCCTGGCTTCCATTTCCCAGGCGGAGAGGATACTTGAAAGTCCACCCATAACCGCCTTGTTATCATATCCCCGTTCAGCTTCTAAACGGAAGAATTTTCGTAATTTCTGTATTGAAGTTTTCATTAGAGTTATTTTACCACTGCTGCAAAACCAATCCCATTGGGACCGACATGTGTGCCAATGATAGTGGTGACATTTACAAGCAGGGGTTCAGGAATTTCCGGAGGAGAAAATTCTTCAATGAATCTCTTTCCTGTTTCCACCGCATTGGTATGCATCACGGACAGGTATTCCAGTGTGCCCAAATTTCTGATGAATTTACCCAAGAATTGAATTCCTTTCGACCTGGTCCGGGACAGGCCCCGATTTAATACCTGGCCATTTTTCAGTTCAACGATCGGTTTGATGTTCAACAACGATCCCAGGCGAGCTTTGGCCCAGGATACTCTCCCGCTGCGGTGAATGTACTCGAACGTATCAAGTAAGGCAAAAACAATAACTCTGTTTTTAACGGATTGAATTGCATCTAAGACCTCGTTCAGGGGTAACTTTTGCTGAACCATTTTAGCAGCATGGATGGCCTGAAAACCCAGGCCCAGGCTGAGCTGCTCGCTATCAAGGACATTAATGATTTGTTTGAACTCCTGGGACGCCAGCCTGGCGGCATTATATATACCGCTAAGTGCGCTCGCCGCATGGATGGATATGATATCGGTGTAACCTTCATCAAATATTTGCTCATACAAACGCTGAAATCTACCCGAGGACGGCGCCGCCGTGGTAGGCAATTTCTTCAGGGTAGGAAGACGAGTATAAAAATCGTTCCTGGAAAGATCAAATCCGTCTTGGTAAGTTTTATCTTCCAGGGTCAGATCGACCGGGATCTGGAAGATGCTTAATTCTTCCCGTAGTTCAGCAGGGATATCAGAAGTGCTATCAGTGACAATGGCTGTGGACAAGGATCTAACTCCTGATTATAAAAACGGCGGAGCTTACGAATAAGTCCGCCGGTGAGCAACACAAGACCGAATTTCTTATTATTCGATCGAGAAAATGAATTGGTAATGGGGCTGACCCCCGTATTGTAATTCTACTTCCTGATCAGGATATTTCTCCTGGATGAATTCTGCCATTTT
>Ga0209013_10001519_pt1 | contig 21448 bp, 27 predicted proteins | sample Cruoilmetagenom2_FD_187291 | JGI IMG/M metagenome (GOLD analysis project Ga0209013, IMG submission 187291) | Oil polluted marine microbial communities from Coal Oil Point, Santa Barbara, California, USA - Sample 2 (SPAdes) (version 2) | ecosystem: Environmental > Aquatic > Marine > Oil seeps ...
ATTCTACTCCGAAAGCGAGGTGCTGATCATGAGTTCATTTGACAAGACAATGAAGTTTAATTTTCCGGAAGAGTCTATGGAACAAGAAGTGAAGCAAGTAATGCTGCATGTCCATTCGGCGCTTGAAGAAAAAGGGTATAACCCGATCAATCAAATTGTCGGCTATTTACTTTCGGGTGATCCGGCATATATTCCTCGCCACCAGGAAGCACGAAACTTAATCCGTAAACTTGAACGTGATGAAATCTTAGAAGAACTTGTAAAGTTTTACATCAAGAAGAATAACGAGGCGTAAAAGATGAGAGTAATGGGGCTAGATGTGGGTTCAAAAACAGTTGGCATTGCAATCAGTGATGCTTTCGGTTGGACAGCCCAGGGAATCGAAACGATTAAAATTGATGAAATAAATGAAAAGTTCGGCATCGAACGTGTCGCCGAATTAATGAATTCACATGAAGTATCATCTTTTGTAGTCGGATACCCAAAAAACATGAACAATACAATTGGCCCTCGCGCTGAAGCATCTGAACGTTATGCAGAATTATTACGTGAAACGTTTGAAAAACCTGTGTTTCTATGGGATGAACGTTTGACGACTTCTGCTGCGGAAAAAATGCTCATTAGTGCAGATGTCAGTCGTAAAAAACGTAAACAAGTAATCGACAAAATGGCAGCGGTTATGATTTTACAAGGCTATCTTGATAGTCAATCTAATAAGAGGTGATTTGAAATGGAACACGGACAACAAAACATTACAGTAGTAGACGATAACGGTACTGAACAACTTTGTGAGGTATTATTTACATTTGAATCAGAAGAATTTAATAAATCATATGTACTATATTATCCAATAGGTGCAGAAGAAGATGAAAACGAAGAAATTGAAATTCATGCTTCTGCTTTTACACCTTCAGAGGATGGCTTAGATGGCGACCTTCTTCCGATTGAAAATGACGAAGAATGGGCTATGATCGAAGAAATGTTAAATACATTTTTAGATGAAGAAGAAGAAGAAGAAGAAGGCGAAGAATAATTTAAGATCATTGACAGGCATCAGCTTGCCTTACATAAAGTTAAGCTGATTTCTTTTCATATATTTTGAGCGATTGCTTATAACTGCTAAAAAGACGGAATGATGAAAATTCATTCCGCCTTTTTCTTTTGTTCACAAATCTTGTATAATAAATGTCAGATATAGAGGGGGGTAACCCGTGGAGAATAAAACAAAAAAAGACATCATGTTTAATCGAATGAAAGAAAAGAAAAAAGAAGTGAAAATTGTAAGAAGAATTGTTCTCGCAATAGTACTGGTTGTATTAATAGTAGGCGGGATTGCTGCCTATAGTGGATACAAATATGTGACCAGCGCACTGCAACCAATAGATCCGGACTCTGAAGACGTTATAAATGTTAATGTCGAAATTGGTTCGAACTTAGATTCGATTGCAGCGCTACTTGAAAAGAATGGAATTATTAAAGATGCGCGGATTTTTAAATACTACGCGAAGTTTAATAATGAATCTGACTTCCAGGCAGGCGAATATGCATTAACCAAATCTATGACTCTTGATGAGTTAATTGAAAGTTTGAAATCCGGAAAAGTCTTTCGTCAACCAGTCTTTACTATGACGATTCCTGAAGGGCGAACTCTCGAAGAAATTGCTGAAAGAATCGAAGAAAAAACGTCATATACTGCAGATGAATTTATGAAACTGGTGACAGATCCTAACTTTATTGATCAAATGATTTCGAGATATCCAACCCTTTTATCCGAAGAAATTAAAGGGGATAACTTGCGTCATGATTTAGAAGGTTATTTATATCCAGCAACGTATTCATATTATGAAGAAAAACCTTCATTAGAATCGATTGTCGATCAAATGTTGAGTGCTACCAACAAAGCGGTTGTTCCATATACTGAAGTACTTGCAGAGCAAGAAAAGTCAGTTCATTGGTTGCTTACATTTGCATCCCTAGTTGAGGAAGAAGCTACGGCTACGACGGATCGTGAAATGATTGCAAGTGTATTTAACAATCGAATGAATGGGGACAAGCCTATGCCCCTTCAAACGGATCCAACGGTTCTCTATGCACTTGGCGAACATAAAGAACGTGTACTATATGATGACCTGGAAATAGACCATCCCTACAATACTTATAAAAATCAGGGATTGCCACCTGGTCCCATCTCAAATCCAGGTGAGGTTTCGATAGAGGCAGTTCTTAATGCTCCCGAATCAAACTACTATTATTTCCTGGCCGATAAAGAAGGCGTCAACCATTTTTCTAAAACCTATGATGAACATTTAGCGAAAATTGAAGAATTTTTACGTTAATTGCCACAAGAGTATCATTGAAGGAGGGAAGGCTGTCGCTTTCCTTCCTTTTTTATGATAAGATGGGGTGTAATTTTTGTGTGTTAAAGGAGTCTTATCAAGATGACACAATCCTATATTGCTTCACATATTAAAGACAGATCAGAATTTCTAGCAAATATGGAACAATTTGCAAAAGTTCAACACATTCCCATTATGGAAATCGTAGCGATCGAGTCACTTTTACAGTTTCTACGTTTGCAACAACCGAAATCGATTTTAGAAATCGGTTCAGCAATTGGCTATTCAGCTATTCGCATGGCGTTGGCATTGCCTGAAGCTGTACTGACTACTATAGAAAAAGATGAAACTCGTTATGAGTTGGCATATGACTACGTAAAACAAGCTGCTCTGACTCAACGAATTCAACTCATTCATGCTGATGCACTGGAAGTTGATACTGAATCATTTGTACAAGCACAGTATGAAGCATTATTTATTGATGCAGCAAAAGGTCAATATCAACGTTTTTTTGACAAGTATTCACCACTCGTTCCTAGCGGTGGTGTTATTTATTGTGATAATATGCTGATGCACGGATTTACTGAAGTGGATATTAAAGAAGTACCGAGAAGAAAAAGAACCATGGTTCGTAACTTGCAACAATTTACAAAATGGCTCATGAATCATGAGGAATATGAAACGACATTCCTGCCAATTGGCGATGGAATAACGATAAGTATAAAGAGGTGACACGCATGAAAAAACCGGAATTACTTGTAACCCCTCAATCTTTGGCTCACTTGGAAGACTTAATTGAAGCAGGAGCGGATGCATTTTTAATTGGGGAACAACAATTTGGTTTGCGTTTAGCAGGGGAATTTACAATTGAGGACATCGAACAGTCTGTTGCACTTGCACACACTGCAAATAAGAAAGTTTATGTGTCAATGAATGGTCTCTATCATAATGATCGGGTGGATTCATTGCGTCCATACATGGAGAAGCTTGAATCTTTCGGAGTAGATGGTATTACTTTTGGGGACCCTGCTGTGGTTATGGTCAAACGTGAAGCCGGCCTATCCATTCCTCTTCATTGGAACACGGAAACAACAGCAACGAATTGGTTTACTGCCAACTACTGGGGTAAGCGTGGTGCAAATCGTGCTGTGTTAGCTCGTGAGTTAAGTATGGATGAAGTAATTGAAATTAAAGAGAATTCAGAAGTGGCGGTTGAAGTGCAAGTGCATGGCATGACTTGTATGTTCCAATCAAAACGATCTCTTCTAGGAAATTACTTTTTGTTTCAAGATAAAGCGTTGGAAGTTGAAAATCGTTCGAAAAATAAGAATATGTTCTTACATGACAAAGAACGTCATAACAAATATCCAATATTTGAAGATGCAAATGGTACACATATATTCAGTCCGAATGACATGTGTATCATTGATGAATTAAATGAGCTAATCGAAGCAGGTATTGATTCATTTAAAATAGATGGTGTCTTGCAAGACGGGACTTATGTAACAAAAATGACACAACTATACCGTCAAGCAATTGACGCATATGTACAATCACCACAAATGTATGACAACGTCAAAGCAGATTTGCTAGCGGAAATTGAAGAAATGCAACCGGAACATCGCCCACTCGATACCGGATTCTTCTTCAAAGAAACCGTGTATTAAGCGAGGAGAGTATCAGAGATGGCAATTCTTAAACATGATCGGATAAGTGAAAGTATCAATGGCAAGCGTGTGATTGTTAAAAAGCCAGAACTCCTCGCTCCAGCAGGAGACTTAGAAAAGTTGAAAATCGCCGTACACTATGGTGCAGATGCAGTATTTATTGGCGGACGAGAATTTGGTTTGCGTTCAAATGCAGGGAACTTTTCAATAGATGAAATGCGTCAGGGGGTTGAATTTGCGAGCAACTATGGTGCGAAAATTTATGTAACGACCAACATCTTTGCACATAACGAGAATATGGATGGTTTAGCTGAATACTTACAAGATATCGAATCTGCAGGGGTGACCGGCATTATCGTAGCTGATCCCCTTATTATCGAAACTTGTCGAAATGAAGCGCCTAAGCTAGAAATTCATTTAAGTACGCAACAATCATTGTCAAACTGGAAAGCAGTACAATATTGGAAAGATGAAGGCTTACACCGCGTCGTTCTTGCACGTGAAACAAGTGGGGATGAAATCCAGGAAATGAAAGAAAAAGTTGATATTGAAATAGAAGCTTTTATTCATGGTGCTATGTGTATTGCTTATAGTGGTCGCTGTACATTATCAAATCACATGACCGCCAGAGATTCAAATCGCGGTGGTTGTTGTCAATCTTGTCGTTGGGATTATGATTTGTATGAAATCAACGATGGTAAGCAAGACGCATTGTTCGATGAAGGCGACGTGCCATTTGCGATGAGCCCAAAAGACTTGAAATTAGTCGAATCAATCCCCCGCATGATAGAGTTAGGCGTTGATTCATTAAAAATAGAAGGTCGTATGAAGTCGATTCATTACATAGCAACTGTCGTTAGCGTTTATCGCAAAGTGATTGATGCGTATTGCATGGACCCAGAAAACTTCGTTATTCAGCGTGAGTGGTTGGAAGAACTAGAAAAATGTGCGAACAGAGATACGGCTACAGCGTTTTTTGAAGGAGAACCAACATTTGACGAACAAATGTATGGTGTACATGGAAGAAAGACCACGACTGATTTTATTGGATTAGTCCTTAATTATAACGAAGAAACTAAAATGGTCACACTTCAACAACGAAACTATTTCAAACCTGGCCAAGAAGTCGAATTCTTTGGTCCGGATATTGAGAACTTCCGCATGACCATTGCAACATTATGGGATGAAAAGGGTCATGAACTGGAAGTTGCAAGGCATCCTTTACAAATTGTGCAATTTAAATCTGAAATTCCGGTACGTCCAAATAACATGATGAGAAAGGAGCTTGTACGATGACATTTAAGCGTCCGCTTGTTATTGGTATTGCTGGTGGCTCTGGTTCAGGAAAAACGAGTGTTACCAATGCAATTTATGAAGTTTATAAAGAGAAGGCCGTTGTGGTAATCGAGCAAGATTACTACTACAAAGATCAGAGTCATTTAGAATTTAAAGAACGATTAGCAACAAACTATGACCATCCACTAGCGTTTGATACGGATTTATTAATTGAACATATTCATCAACTTTTAAATCGTCAGGCGATCGAAAAGCCTGTGTATGATTATGCTATTCATACGCGTGCGCCAGAAACGGTACACATTGACCCTCAAGACGTGATCATTTTAGAAGGAATCTTGGTGCTTGAAGATCCACGTTTACGTGAACTAATGGATATTAAATTATTTGTCGACACCGACTCGGATTTACGCATAATTCGTCGAATTTTGCGTGACATCAATGAGCGTGGACGTTCAATTGAATCGGTTGTTGAACAATATTTGTCTGTCGTTCGTCCTATGCATAATCAGTTTATCGAGCCGACCAAACGGTATGCCGATATTATTATTCCTGAGGGCGGTCAAAATGAAGTAGCGATTGACCTAATGGTTACAAAAATTAAAACAATTCTTGAATCTGATAACATTGTGTAATATGATTGTGAAAGACTGACAATTATATCTAAATACTAAGCCGCATAAATATACTAGTCGCGGCATAGAATTCTTACAAGCAAGCAAGTAGTTGAAGGAGTGAAAGGTATTGTCTAATGAAAAAAAATATCCAATGACCGCTGCAGGTAAGCAAAAATTAGCGGACGAACTAGATTTCCTAAAAACGGTAAAACGTAAAGAAGTCGTAGAAAGAATTAAAATTGCACGCAGTTTCGGTGATTTATCTGAGAACTCAGAATACGATTCTGCTAAAGAAGATCAAGCATTCGTTGAAGGTCGTATCGTAACTTTAGAATCTATGATTCGCAACGCAGTTATAATCGCAGAAAATGAACTAGACAATGACACCGTATCTCTAGGTAAAACGGTTTCGTTTATCGAAATTCCAGATGGCGACGAAGAAACATATACGATTGTTGGTTCAGCGGAAGCCGATCCAATTGAAGGCTTAATATCAAACGATTCACCAATCGCTAAAAGCTTAATTGGTCGTTCAGTTGGCGATCAAGTAAAAGTAATGACGCCAGGTGGCGATATGGACGTCAAGATTGTATCAATTCGTTAATCATTAATGTAGAATCCACTCTTACTTAGTAGGAGTGGATTTTTTCTATAGGCAAAGAGGATATGAAGTATTTTCTGAAAGAGTGAATACCATTTTCACCAAGATTTCCGGGAGCTTTGGTTAAGCACGGCGCTGCACCATTACCTAATGAAGAGCGAAGAGGGAGCAATGTGACTTCGTCACCTGCTCCCCCTTCGCTTTTTAGATAATCCTGCTGCGAACGTGTTTACCTCGCTCCTTAGAAATCTTCGTGCAAATGGTTTGTTTATTTTGGGTCAGTTAGAGAATCGTCACATACTGTAAAATGATGAGCAGACAAAGATGTAATTTCGGCTGCTATTGCATTTCTTTATTGTATATGCTGTTTTTATCCTTTTCTATTTAAAGCCCCAACTTATAATGTTATTTAACTTTGTAACCACAATGGGAACACAGAGTGGTCACCAAAATAAAGGAAGCAGTGGGAGGTCGAAATTTCATCTTCGACCGATTGTTAAATAAAAAGAGGTGTCAATTCTTTAGTTTCCCAAATCAGAAACACTGTGACTATAGAGAATTCAGTGGAGCGACGGATGTCCAAATGCTGCAGGATGGTCTATGGAAACAGGGATGTGCGGAGTGACGAAGTCACATAGCACATCCCTGTTAATTCTCAATAGACCTTTCTGTAGCAGTAAGGCATCCATAGCGACCTGGAATACTGTAGGTGTTTGATTTATAAAAATAATGGAAGTATATAGAAAACTAGACCCTTCATGTCTCTTTAAAGGTACCTAACAAGTCCAAAGTTGCTCTTTTGCATTCATTCTATCATTCAAATGAAACATTTCTTTAACACATTCGTCTAATTTGTCATCACCATTTATGATACTATGCAATATAAGGGGGAGTTCGTAGATGACAAATACACAGAGTCGATATACCTCACGTAGCAATCGACCAAAGAAACCCAATATGAATAAGTTATTAAACATCTTAATCGGAGTTGTTGTTGTACTCATCATTATTACTGCTGGTTTCATATTCATTGGGAATAACGACGATGAACAAGCAGAGTCCAAAAACAACTCAGAAGAAACGGCTTCAAATAATGAAAGTACTGAAAACGAGACAGAATCTGCTCAAGATACTGACACCGGATCAAAACCAGAAATCGGTTCTGAAGAAATAGATCCAGAAGATGAAAACGCTGAAGGTACAACAGATGAAGAAGAGTCTTCGGAAGAAAGTACTACACCAGGTGGTTCTGTAACATCATCACCTTCAGACGATCCAGTGGTTTCTGATACCATTGCAAATACAGCTTGGGAACCTGTAGGCACTACTCAAACAGGTGAACATGTATCTATTTACGATAAAGACCACGTGGATTGGAATGAGAAAGTGAAAGCTCTTGCATATGCTACAGGGTTATCCTCTGATAACATGATTGTATGGCATCTTGGAAACGGTGGAAGTCCACAAAAATCCATCGGTACAGTATCATCTAAGGATAAAGAAGAAAAATACCGAGTGTATTTACAATGGGTTGATGGCGAAGGTTGGAGACCTGAAAAAATGGATACATTAAAAACATTAGACGGTGCCTATTGACATTTGGCACCGCTTTTATTATTTTTAGGTAAGTGATTTTGCACGGATATCAAAATAATTGAGTGATATTATATAGAAAGTAGACGACTTTTCTCAAAATGAGTGCAAATGATGTTCTTTTATTAAGAAAAGAGGCGGAAATAAAATGAAAATCGCAGTAATTGGTGCAATGGAACAAGAAGTCGAAGCATTACGGTTAGTTATTAAAAATCCTACAACAACGGTAATCGCAAATAGTGAGTATACAGAAGGTACATATGCAGGGCATGATGTAATTTTACTTAAAAGCGGAATAGGAAAAGTGAATGCAGCCATGTCTACTACCATTTTGCTGCAGCACTTCAAACCAGATGCAGTCATTAATACCGGATCTGCAGGTGGTTTTGACTCAGCACTTGAAGTAGGTGCCGTTGTCATCTCTGATGAAGTTCGCCATCACGATGTGGATGTAACAGCTTTCGGTTATGAAATGGGACAAGTACCAGGGTTACCAGCAGGATTTGAAGCGGATGCAAACTTACGCAAGCTTGCAGAAGAGGCTGTCCAAGAATTAGGACAACATCAATTTGCGACAGGACTAATTGCGACTGGCGATTCGTTTATGAGCGATGCAGCGCGCGTTGAGGGCGTTCGAACACATTTTCCACATATGAAGGCAGCAGAAATGGAAGCAGCTGCTGTTGCGCAAGTCTGCCACCAATTCAATGTGCCATTTGTGGTAATTCGTGCATTGTCTGATATTGCAGGAAAAGAATCTTCCATTAGCTTTGATGAGTTCTTACCAACTGCTGCTAAACATTCGACAGAGATTGTTTTAGGTGTCATCAGCAAGTTGTAAGCACTTCCGTGTTAATATGAAGAATGGTGATTGGAGGCTCTTTCGATATCCAGTGAATCGAAAGAGTTTTTTTCATGTTTAAACAGTTGATATAATTTTACCAAAGCCCGTTTTTCTATGCGCGAGACATAGCTACGCGAGATATTTAACTGTTTGGCAATTTGTTTTTGAGTCATCGGCTCAAATTGATGAAGTCCATATCGCCTCTCAATGATTTCGATTTCACGTTTTTCTAATTTATCTAAGTGGCGATATAGAACGGCCATCTGTTCTTTTTGTTCAATCGTTTGTTGTGCCGTATCTTCATCTGTTTGTAGGAGATCTGTTATTTGAAGTGAATGTCCGTCTTTGTCTGTACCAATGGGTTCATATAGTGAGACATCCTTTTGTACCTTCTTTTGGGAGCGTAAGTGCATGAGGATTTCATTTTCAATACATCGTGCAGCATATGTTGCGAGGCGAGTCTTTTTGTCTGGTGTGTAACTTGCAACAGCCTTCATTAGTCCAATAGTTCCGATTGATATGAAGTCGTCCAATTGTTCATGTTTTGGATGGAATTTCTTTACAATGTGTGCAACAAGTCGCATATTCCGTTCAATTAATTCGTGTTTGGCCTCTTCTTCACCCGCTAAGCAACGTTCTACATATATTGCTTCCTCTTCTTGGGATAGGGGTTTTCGAAAAGCCTGCCCTTTCAAATACCCGAGGAAAGCGGGAACTTCTATCCATAGTTGTAAAACTGCAGATAGTAAACCACTCATGATGACGTGCACCTCCATGTCGTCTTTTGTCATTATATGATTCCCGTGTCGAATCCATGAAAAAAACGACCACAATTTGCGGTCGCTAGACTTTTTTCAATGTAAATGTACTGATCATGAGGATCGACAAGATAGGCAAGAGAAACATATAAAAGACCGGTGCGAATTGAAACAATCCAAAATACGAAAGCGTAACTAATGTTCCAGCAGCGGTAATTGGAAGTCCAGTAAAGTAGCCATTTGAATCCATAGTATTAAATCGAGCTAAGCGGAAAGCCCCACTCGCTATATATATAATGGTGATGACCATCCCGGCGGTTCCAAATTCAAATAAACTAACCATATAAATAAGAATCGCAGGTGCAACTCCGAATGAGATGATATCGCTCATGGAATCGAGTTGTTTCCCAAGTTCTGATTCTTGACCTAATTTACGAGCGACCATCCCGTCGAAACGGTCTAGTAAAGCTGCGATAAAAATAAACAGAACACTATAACTATAAGATTCGTTTAATGTGGTCATGATGGAAGCACCACCAAAAGATAAGTTTCCAATGGTGATCATATTTGCTGCGTTAGCTTTCATTTTTTTGATTGTGTGATCCACTCGTTGAAAAAAAAACAATGGACGACACTCCTTCGTGTGTAAAGTATTTGTTCATTATACTTCTTAAAACCCAAAAAAGGTACAACATATTTAGAGCTGGAGGGATAACGTGAAACAAATCGTCTATCGTTCACTTATTGAACTGACAAATGGAAAATGGACTTCGTTAGCTTTACAACGGTTTGCCCAATCTTCTTGGAGTCGCAAACTAATACCATCTTATATACGTACATACGGAATACAAATGCAAGAAGTTTCACAAAAAACAAATGAATTTCCGACATTGCATGATTTCTTTATTCGAAAAATCGATGCTCAATTTCGTCCCATCGTCGAGGGGGAGTTGGTCGCAATCAGTCCCGTTGATGCAAAAGTAGAAACGATTGGGACCATTACTCAAACTGGTACGTTTTTAGTGAAAGAAAAATCGTATACGGTTGCTGAATTTCTTGGGAATGTGGAACTGGCTGCTCCTTATGTAGGGGGCACTTATATCGTGTTTTATTTAAGTCCTGCTGATTACCATCGAATACATAGTCCTGTAGACGGTCATGTGAAAAAGCAAGTGACGCTTGGGAAAAAATCGTACCCTGTCAATCAAGCAGGTTTAAAGTATGGGAAAACGCCGATCAGCGGAAATTACCGACAAGTTACCCATCTAGTATGTCCAAATCAGAAAAATTGTGCAGTGATCAGTGTGGGAGCCATGTTTGTAAATTCCATACAACTAACGAATACATCTCGTGAATGGAAAAAAGGCGAAGAAATTGGCTATTTTACGTTCGGTTCTACAGTTGTTTTGCTGTTTCCGAAGGGGGCTTTTCAAACTGATCCTGCAATTACACCTGGTTGTCGAATACAAGTGGGTGAGAAAATTGGTAGTATGTTATAATCGATACAGAAAATAGGTTGAACGGAGTGTGTCACGTTGTACAAGAATTTTTTACCGAGCGAGTTTGTTAAAAGTGTGTTTGACATTTCGCCTGAAAGCTTACAAGAAAAAGGGATTCGAGGTATCATCACGGATCTAGACAACACACTAGTGGAGTGGGATCGTCCTGAAGCAACGCCTAAACTTATTAGTTGGCTAAAAAGTATGAAGGATGCAGGGATTCAGGTTACGATTGTTTCAAACAACAGCGAACTGAGAGTTAAATCTTTTGCAGATCCACTAGGAATTCCATTCATTTATAAGGCACGTAAACCAATGGGCAAAGCTTTTCGAAAAGCCCTTCACATAATGGATGTAAAACGTGATGAAGTTGTAGTTATTGGCGATCAATTACTGACAGATGTCGTCGGTGGGAACCGTAATAATCTCCACACGATTTTGGTCGTTCCTGTAGCCAAATCGGATGGTTTTTTCACAAGATTCAACCGCATGGTAGAACGACGAATTTTTAAAACGTTAAAAAGAAAAGGTTATGTAACTTGGGAGGAAGACGTGTGACAAATACACCATCATGTATCGGATGCGGTACACAAATACAAACAATCGATCAAAAAGAACCAGGATATGCCCCACAATCTTCATTAGAAAAAGAAACAATTATTTGCCAACGCTGTTTTAGATTAAAAAACTATAACGAATTACAACCAGTTTCTTTAACAGATGATGATTTTTTACGTATTTTAAATAGTCTTGGACAAGAACAAGGACTAATCGTTAAAATCGTAGATATTTTTGATTTTAATGGTAGCTGGTTACCAGGATTGCACCGTTTCGTCGGGAATAATCCGATCTTGTTAATTGCAAATAAAGTAGATTTACTGCCTAAATCCGTTAAAAAACATCGTGTTATTAAATGGATTCAACAAGAAGCCAAAAAACTTGGTTTAAAACCAGTTGAAGTGATGTTAGTTAGTGCGCATAAAGGTACTGGTATGGAAGAAGCTATGGAAGCGATTGACCGCCTGCGTGAAGGTAAAAATGCTTATGTCGTAGGTTGTACGAACGTTGGGAAATCAACGTTTATTAATCGAATTATTAAACAAGTAACAGGTGAAAAAGAAGTCATTACGACCTCGCATTTCCCAGGTACTACACTTGATTTAATTGAAATTCCACTGGATGACAATCAAGCTCTTTATGACACACCAGGAATTATTAATCATCATCAAATGGCGCATTTTTTAGATTCATCTGAACTGAAATGGATTACGCCTAAAAAAGAAATTAACCCGAAAATTTTCCAATTAAATGCTGGACAAACACTATTCTTGGGTGGTTTGGCACGATTTGATTTTATTCAAGGGGACCGTTCATCGTTCACCGTTCATATTTCAAATGAATTAAATATTCATCGTACGAAACTTGAGAATGCTGATACTTTATACGCCGATCATTTGGGTGGTATGTTAGCACCACCATCTGTTGACTTTAAGGACCAATTGCCGCCACTAGTGCGTCACGAGTTTTCAATAAAAGCAGAAAAAACCGATATTGTGTTTTCTGGTTTAGGATGGATTACCGTCAATCAAGCAAACGTAGTAATTGCAGCTTATGCTCCTAAAGGTGTAGAAATTCAATTACGTCCATCTTTAATATAGGGGGCGATTGACTTGAAAAAATGGTACGCTGTCATCGGTGATCCGATTTCGCATTCGATGTCACCAAGGATGCATTGTCAATGGTTTTCTGATTTAGAAATCGATGCCACATATATTCCAGTACATGTCAAGAAAGAAAATTTACGCGATGCCATTCAATCATTGAAAATATTAGGAGCCAACGGGTGGAATGTTACCATTCCGCACAAAGAGGCGATTTTGCCACTCCTTGACCATATTGATGCTACCGCCGAACGTATGGGGGCAGTTAATACCGTCGTTGTGGAAGATGATGGCTCTCTAACTGGTTATAATACGGATGGCATCGGATTTGTTAATTCTCTCGAAGAGGCAATGGGTACTCATCATAAAGATGCATCAGTCCTGCTTATTGGCGCTGGTGGAGCTGCAAGAGGCATTGCATTTGCTTTAAAAGATACTGGGTATACAGATATAGCCTGCGCAAACCGTACAGTCTCGAGTGGGCAAAGATTAATCGATGACATTGAAGGACGTCGTGCGTTAACGCTCGAACAGGCAGAAGATGAACTTGCAGATTATCAAATCATTATTCAAACAACGCCTGCAGGAATGATCACTGATCTACAGGACAAGCCAATATCAATGAAAAACTTAACATCTACAGCAATTGTTGCCGATATTGTGTATAATCCATTATTGACGCCATTTTTGGTAGAAGCCAAAGATCGAGGAGCACGTTGTTTAAATGGAGTGGGGATGTTCGTGCATCAAGGAGCATACTCGTTTGAAAAGTGGACAAATCGCAAACCAGATACGAAGCAAATGATAGAGCAAGTCGAACAAATACTAGGAGGTCCACATGTTAACAGGTAAACAAAAACGTTTTTTACGTAGTGAAGCACATCATTTAACACCTATTTTCCAAGTCGGAAAAGGTGGAGTGAATGAACATTTGATCAAACATATTGAAGAGGCGATTGAAACTCGTGAACTCATCAAGATTAGCATTTTGCAAAATTGTGAAGACGATAAGCAAGAAGTAGCGCAAGCATTAGCAAAAGAAACAAGAGCTGAACTTGTCCAATTAATCGGATTAACAGTTGTGTTATACAAGCCTTCAAAAAACAACAAGAAAATCGTCTTACCAACAAGAGGCTGATGATGAAAAAAGTGTGCGTGTTTGGTGGAACATTTAATCCTCCACATATTGGACATTTGATCATGGCGAACGAGGTGTATCATGCACTTGATTTTGCAGAGATCAGGTTTATGCCTAATGCAAAACCGCCACATAAAGAATCATCAAACTTAGTGTCAGGTGAACATCGATTACGTATGTTGGAACTTGCTACTGAAGAGCATCCATATTTTCAAGTAGAATCATTTGAAGTAGAAAACGGTGGCGTGTCGTATACCTTTGATACCATGATGGAATTGAAAAAACGTGAACCAACTACGGAATTCAGCTTTTTAATTGGGGCTGATATGATTGCTTATTTGGAAAAATGGGTGAAAATTGACGAGCTAGTAAAACATGTTGAATTAGTGGGAGTTCGTCGACCAGGATATAATGAACATTCGAAATACCCGGTAACATTGATCGATGCACCTCTTATTGACTTATCCTCAACGATGTTACGTAATCGCATAAAAGACGGAAAAGATGTCTCCATGTTAATCCCCGAACATGTACAAGCTTATATTCGTGAGGAGAAGTTGTATGAATAGAGATGAATTGTTGAATGCTATACGTACAAGGATGCCAGAGAAACGATATGTGCATACTTTAGGAGTAATGGATACGGCTATTCGTTTAGCATGCGTATATGGAGAATCGGCAAAAGATGCAGAAACTGCAGCTATTTTACATGATGTCGTAAAATTTGCCGATAGGGATTGGATGAAACAAACCATCATTCATCAGCAAATGGATTCTAATCTTTTACTGTTCCATCATGAATTGTGGCATGCCCCAGTAGGTGCATATATAGCACAACATGAATTTGGCGTAACAAACCAAAGTGTACTAGATGCGATCCGCTATCATACGACTGGTCGAGCACATATGGGCACGCTTGAAAAAATAATTTTTTGTGCAGATATGATTGAACCAAATAGAAATTTCCCTGGGGTCGATGAACTAAGACAACATGATGAGCAAGGACTCGATGCATTAACCAAGTTATGCGTAAAACAATCGATACAATTTTTAGTGCAAAAAAATCAACCGGTATATCCGGATTCCATTCATTGTTACAATGATTTGGTTACACGAAAGGAAAATGAGTGAATGACAGTTCCAACTTTATTAGAAATAGCTTACAAAGCAGCGGATGACAAACGTGCAGAAGATATCGTCGTATTGAATATGAAAGGGGTATCTTTACTTGCCGACTATTTTGTGATTTGCCATGCTAATTCCGACCGTCAAGTTCAAGCAATTGCAAAAGAAATGGCTGATGCAGCTGGAAAATCAGGCTACAATGTAAAACGTCTAGAAGGTTTTGACTCTGCCCGTTGGGTATTAGTAGATATGGGCGATGTGGTTGCACATGTATTCCATAAAGATGAACGTGCATTTTATAACTTAGAACGACTATGGGGAGACGCACCAATCATCTCTGTAGACCTAGAAGCGTAATGTCTAGTTATAAAGAATTTGCACACATTTATGATGCATTAATGACGGATATACCTTATGACAACTATGTTCATAAGGTACTTTCGTGTGTCGAAAATGTAAAAGGGAAAACCTTGCTAGATATCGGATGTGGTACTGGCGTTTTGTCTGCAAAACTGATGGCTGAAGGATTTACGGTTCAAGCGATTGACTTATCTGAAGAAATGCTATCGATGGCGGCCGATCGTTTTCAAAAAGAAGGCATTCATATTCCTCTATTTCAAATGTCGATGTCCGATTTGGAAGGTTTTCAAGATGTAGATGTGGCGCTACTATCAATCGATTCCCTAAATTATCTTGAAAATGAAGAACAAGTTGTTCAGACGTTTGAAGGGGTTTATCAGTTACTGAACGAAGGCGGTCAACTCTTCTTCGATGTACATTCCCTTTATAAAATGGATGAGTTGTTCTTAGATGGACCTTTTACGTATGAAGATGAAAATGTTGCCTATATTTGGCACACTGAATTAGGGGAAGTACCGCATTCTGTCTATCATGATTTAACTTTTTTCATGAGAAAAGAAAATGGTCTGTATGAACGTTTCGAAGAAAGTCATTTCCAACGTACATATGCAGTTATTACCTATATCACTTGGTTAAAACAAGCAGGCTTCTCAAAAGTACAAGTAACAGCTGACTGGACGAATGACGAACCTACAGCTAACAGCGAACGTATCTTTTTTCATGTGACTAAATAAAGTTAATACTTTCCAATTGTGAGCAATTCGTTTATAGTATGGGTAACTCCATTAGAATTGCTCCCTGTAGGAAAGGATGACCCAATCTGAATCCTTCATGGATAAAAAAACATGCAACTAAACTTTTATTAATGAGTGCTGGATTAATTGCATTCATTCTAGTATTCAATCCGTTTTCCCACACACCGGAACCCCCAATTTCCGGAATGCTTGAAAAGATTCAAAACCCAATTCCAAATACCCTCCCAATTGAAGAATCTACCGAACCAAACCCAACTAGTAGTAATGAGAGTGCATCCGTTATTGTTGATGTAAAAGGACAAGTAAAGACGCCAGGAGTCTATACGTTACCAACTGGTAGTCGGGTACTAGACGCAGTTCAGCGAGCAGGTGGTCTACTACAGACTGCTGAAGAAAAAGCTTTGAACTTGGCATCCAAATTAGTAGATGAGATGGTAATCTATGTTCCTGCTATCGGAGAAATAGAAGAACCCACACTATTTCCTGTAAGTGCCTCAAGTCCATCAAAAGACAAAACCCAGTCGACAACTGTCAATATTAATTCTGCCGATGAAACGACATTAATGACGCTCTCAGGTATTGGTCCCTCCAAGGCAAAGGCAATCCTTACATACCGAGAAGAAAAGGGTTCCTTTAAGTCGATTGATGAAATTAAAGAAGTTACGGGTATCGGTGATTCAACGTTTGAAAATATTAAAGATTTCATTTCGGTTAAATAAGACCATATTCAATTGACGAATGAAACGTGAACCTACTAAACTAAAATAAAAGGTATAATCAGGGGGCGTTTTTATGGAGCGAATTACATGGGATCAATTCTTCATGGCACAAAGCCATTTACTAGCATTAAGAAGTACTTGTACAAGGTTAGCGGTAGGAGCGACGATTGTTCGTGACAAGAGAATCATGGCAGGTGGCTACAATGGGTCTATTTCAGGTGGTGACCATTGTATTGATCAAGGATGTTATGTTGTGGATCATCATTGTGTTCGGACAATCCATGCGGAAATGAATGCCTTACTTCAATGTTCAAAATATGGCATCTCGACAAATGAAGCCGATTTATATGTCACTCATTTTCCATGTTTACCTTGCACCAAATCAATTATTCAAGCTGGAATTCGACGTTTATACTATGCGCAGGATTACAAAAATAATGAATATGCGATTCAATTATTGAAGCAAGCAAACGTCCAAATCGTCCATGTGCCATTTGACGAAAGAAAAATCGACTTCTTAAGTGATCGTAAAATTACTTTGTATCTAGAAATGCTTCAAAAAATGCGCGAGAATGGAGTTCCGCCTCAAGAATTGGCTTCATATGAAGCGCAGGTGAATGAATTATTTGGCAAAAACACTGGAACCAACGTCTAATTTTTTTATCAATTGCAGCAATCATCTCGACGAGTGCTGCTTTGGGGTCAATTCACCTATTAATTATTCATATACTTATCGTCATGTTGTTTGTTCGCATTCGATTCACATCTGTTTTTATCTTGAGCTATCTCGTTGTAGGGTTATTCTTTTATTTATATGCCGAAGCCAATCTATCTCCAGTTGCAAAAGAAGTTTCGCAGGACCAGATATTAACCTGGACATCGACGCATACGATTAATGGGTCAAAATTACGTGGATTTATGGTGTCTGATGATAAAGTGAAATGGTACATTACTTACACATTTATATCGGAACAAGAAAAGCAGGCATTTTTAGAGCAATCATTGACAGGTTCCAAGTTCAAAGTAAGTGGTCATGTAGATGAAATACCACAACCTGCTCATGATTTTTCATTTAACATGCAAACCTATTTAACTAGTCACGGAGCGGTCGGGATGTTTTCGGCCACTACGCTCCAAAAAGTGTCGGAACGAACTGGAATTGTAGGGTGGATAGCCAAGCAACGTTTTTTTATGGAAAAACATATAGAGACTCATTTTCCAAACTCTCTTCAAGCAGAAGCAAAAGCGTTATTACTTGGATTAAGGGACGATGTCAATCAAGACGAGACACGTGCCTATCAAATTCTAGGGATTACGCATCTATTTGCAATCTCAGGCTTGCATGTTGCGTTTCTAACGTATCTCTTTTACGAATCCATGCTAAGACTTACAATACGAAAAGAAGTGGCTGTATGGTGCTTGCTGATCAGTTTACCAGTGTACGCTTTTCTAGTAGGTGGGGCTCCTTCCGTGTGGCGGGCAGTCGGGGTCGTAGAGATACTATTAATATCACAGCAATTTCATAGACGATTGGCACTCGAAGATGCTTTTGCCATTAGTATATTAGTTTATATTTTATTGCAGCCTGGCGTCCTGTTACAAATCGGATTCCAGTTATCCTATGGAGCCACAGCGGTCTTGATATTCTCTTCACCCTTTTTAAAACTTCAAACAACGGCGATCAGACAATCTTTTTGGATCACTTTTCTTTGTCAAATTGGGGTTGCCCCAATCATTCTTTTCCACTTTTACGAGATCTCTTTGTCTTCCTTTATCGTTAACTTACTATTCGTCCCACTCTTTACAATTTTGATCCTACCGATTAATCTCTTTTTATTTCTTCTTTCATTTATCATGCCCTTTGCATCTGATTTAATCTTTTACATGTATGAACCTTTAAGGTCTGTGTTAACTCTCTGTATATTAGAGATTGCTTCGTGGCCATATCAATTGTGGAATCCAGGTAAACTATCGAGTTGGCAATTGATTATTTCATACATAGGCGTAGGTTCTTCACTATTAGTGTTAGAGCAGCAACAATCACTCAAAAAAATCGTGCTAACTTTAGGCTTGCCGGTTGGAATTATTATGATCACGCCATATTTTGATGCTTCACTTGAAGTGACTTTGCTAAATGTAGGACAAGGAGATGCAACAGTTATTGAGTTACCACATCAACAGGGCGTGATTCTCATAGATTCAGGTGGGCTACTACGATTCGAACAAGACTATTGGAAACAATCGAACACACCGTTTGAAATTGGAAGAGAAGTGATTGTGCCTTTCTTAAAAGGACGTGGTATAAACACTATTACTACGTTCATTTGGACCCACGCAGATAGTGATCATATTGAAGGCGCAGAAGAAATATTAGATGAAATACGTGTCGAAGAGATTCATGTAACACCAGGAGCAATCGAACAATCCACTTTACAATTGGCAGTTCAGACGGCTCTAAATCAAAAAATCTCAATAAAAGAAAAAATGGCATGGAATAGTTGGCAAGTAGGGGATACTGAATTCACCTATGTCTCGCCTCAAGATCTATCTTATGAAGGAAATGATGATTCACTCGTTTTATTTTTGAAACATCAGTCGTTTACGGGGTTATTTACGGGTGACTTAGAAAAAAATGGGGAAGAAGCAATACTGAAAGCATATCCGGGACTTCAAAACATTAGCTTGTTAAAAGCGGGTCACCATGGCAGCAAGACATCGAGCACCGTAGCCTTTCTAAAGAAGCTCGAACCAAAACTAACTGTTTTTTCAGCCGGGAAAAACAACCGCTATGGTCATCCAAGTACAGAAGTTGTGAAACGGTTTCATGACAATCTTTTACCCGTATTAACAACGGCGGATGTAGGCTCAGTTCATGTTCGTTATCATAAAGAAGAAATGACAATCCGTACGACATTGGAAAAAGGCATAAGAAAAAGAGACCTTTCACAGTGAAAAGTCTCTTCCTCGCTTTGAATAGAAATCATAATTTTTAAGGATATCTGTGTGAAAAACATCAGCTTGTACCGATTTTGTTCAAGCTGTGTTTTTCTACTTACTTACATTGTTATGAAATCAATTACAGTCGCAATGATGAAAATCGCTGCAAAGAAAACAAACGATACACCGAATCCAACACCTGCGTCGATCACTTCGTTACGTTTGGATTGGACATTCTTTTCAAATTCGTGCATTGCTACCCCTCCTAATTCAAATTAATTATAAGGTATTGCCTATAAAAAATCTATAAACAACCAGTTTTTTTCAATGATTTCAAATGAAAGACACAGTTTGTTCAAACTCCGACATTAGTTTATTTTCATGTATAATGAAAAAGTATGTGTTACTAGGAGGTTTAATATGTTTTCAAATGTATGGAATAAGATGCAACAAGGTAAATTCAACCCAATCTATTTACTGGTTGGAACTGAACATTACTTTTTTGATGAAACGATTCGCAGACTAAAAGACGCACTTCTCCAAGAAGGAGAAATCGATGTCTTATTTTTTGATTTGGATGAAGTGCCCGTCCAACATGTCATCGAAGAAGCGGATACTATTCCTTTCTTTACGGATCGGAAGTTAATCATCGCAAAAAATGCATCGTTCTTAAAAGCAACTGAAAAAGGAAAAGAGAAAATAGATCATGATATAAAAGCGTTTGAAAGTTGGGTGCAGCATCCATCGGAAACGGCAATCACCGTTTTTATCGCACCCTATGAAAAACTGGATGAACGTAAAAAAGTGACAAAGTTGATAAAAGATAAAGCTTTACTATTAGTAGCTAAGCCACTCGAAGGCAATGACTTAGTGGTATGGGTTAAGTCTATTGTAGCACTAGAGCAAAAAACAATGACCAATGACGCAATCGCACGCTTAATTGAAACGGTTGGTCAGGACCTAGTACAATTGAAATCAGAAATACATAAAATGGCAACCTATGTAGGGGAAGAACCAGAAATCACGAAAGATGACGTAGAACTTTTGATGACCCGTACACTGGAACAAGATGCATTTCAACTTCTGAATGCCTATTTACGAGGGGATACGACTACCGCATTGTCGGTCTACCATGACTTATTAAGACAAAAAGAAGAGCCAATCATGTTAACTGCATTACTCGCTTCTCAAATTCGTTTAATGTCGAATGTACGCTACCTTCAAAAGAAAGGGTATCACGCCCAAGCGATCGCGAAACAACTGAAAGTAAATCCTTATCGCGTCAAATTAATCGTCGAGAGTCGACAACAAATTAAAGAAGAGCGACTGTTAGAAACGCTTCATAGACTAGCTGGGGCAGACTACAAATTAAAAACTAGTAGCGGCAGAAGAGAACGAATTCTTGAATTGTTTTTAATGAATAGATTGTGAAAAAAAGACCTGGTTGCGATCAGGTCTTTTCAATTTCAAGACGGGTGAACTCACAAAGTTATGAGCTAATCTTATAAAGTTGCGTCAAAAACGTTAAGAGTTGCGACAATA
>Ga0209013_10001520_pt1 | contig 21447 bp, 16 predicted proteins | sample Cruoilmetagenom2_FD_187291 | JGI IMG/M metagenome (GOLD analysis project Ga0209013, IMG submission 187291) | Oil polluted marine microbial communities from Coal Oil Point, Santa Barbara, California, USA - Sample 2 (SPAdes) (version 2) | ecosystem: Environmental > Aquatic > Marine > Oil seeps ...
CCTTCTTCGCAGCTTCAGCCTTCTTCGCAGCTTCGGCCTTCTTCGCAGCTTCGGCCTTCTTCGCAGCTTCGGCCTTCTTCGCAGCTTCGGCCTTACGGGCCTTGTCCGCAAGCTTGGCTAATTCTGCTTTTCGGGCTAGCTCTGCCCTGCGTGCCAACGCTTCTTTACGGGCTTGTTCCACCTTTTGCGTTTCTTCAGCAACCCTTGCTTCCTCTACCAGACGAGCCTGTTCAGCTTTCAGAGCTTCTTCTGTTTTCCTGGCCTCATCTGCTTTGCGAGACTCATCTGCCTTGCGGGTTTCTACAGCGCGCCGGGCTTCCTCATCCTTGCGTGAGAGTTTCTGGGTTGCCTGCTGTTTGCGACGCTTCCTCTGATCAAACATGTTTTTAATCAACAGGAATATCGCACGAATGGCATAGAAAATTGTACTGCCGACGGTAAACAGGATGGTCCAGACACGCATGCCTATGTCGCTGAGGCTCTTCTTCTGTTTCGCTGAAGGCTCTTCGAGGGCAGCCCCACCGCTACCTCCATTGCCGCCTCCACCACCTGGCAACAGGGGGTCGACTCTATCTCCGCAGTTAAATGACTTGCTGGCGGTGATGCACCCCAGAGGAATTACCAGCAGGGTCAGGAAAGTTGACACAATGACACCGAACATCAGCGTGATTGCCATACCGTTGAAAATCGGGTCAGTAAGGATGAACAAAGAGCCCAGCACTAGCGCTAGCGCGGTAATCACGATGGGCCGTGTTCTCGTCTTACAGGCAAGTATCACTGCCTCGCTGACAGGATGACCCTTTGCGACCATCTCTCTCGAGTAATCCACCAGCAATATAGAGTTGCGTACGATGATGCCAGCCAGGGCAATGAATCCAATCATCGAAGTCGCGGTGAATTCCTTGCCCATAATTGCGTGACCCGGGACGATGCCGATCAAGGTCAACGGAATGGGTGAGATGATGATGGCCGGCATAATGAAGTTGCCAAACTCCCAGACCACCAGCATGTAGATCAGCACAATCGCTGCCATGAAGGCGCCGCCCATATCGCGGAAAGTTTCCCACGTCACGGTCCATTCGCCGGTCCACTCCCAGGTCGAAACGGATGTGTCTTCGGGAATACCATACCAGGAGAAATCTGGGTTGACGCCATCCGGGGCGATGTAGTCTTCGACCTGATGCATAATATCGAAAATGCCATATACCGGCGCAGCCAGCTCACCAATCATTTCGCCGGTAATAAATTCAACCGGGCGAAGATCCTTGTGGAATATGATGGGGTCTTCACGAATCAGTTCAAAGTCGCCAAGTTCGGACAGGGGTACGGACATACCTGCGGCGGAAGGTATGGGCAGCTGATCCAACTGATGTAGTTGTGAACGCTGTGATAACGGCACCTGCATGACAATGTAACGCGGCTCGAGGATGTGTGAAACCTTGACATCACCCAGCTTGTAGTCACCCATGGCCATGTTCAGATTACGGTTGATGGTCTCTACGCTGACGCCCCGGCGAACTGCTTTTTCACGGTCGATATTGAAGTGCCAGACATCATAGTCATCCGGCATCAAGGTATCGACATCCGTTATGAACTCGGCCTTTATGAACATCTCTTCCATGTCACGAGCAAACTGTCGGCGGGTTACATCATCAGGGCCATAGACCTCTGCTACCATGGTCTGCAGAACCGGTGGGCCAGGCGGCATTTCTACGACCTGAATTCTGGCACCTAATTCTTCTGCAAGGGGCTGCAGGATTACACGCGCTTCGAGAGCCAGTTCGTGGCTTGTTTTATCGCGGTCACCCTTGTCCAGCAGCTCAACCTGGATATCAGCCTCCCAGGGTTGCATGCGCAGATAGCTGTGCCTGACAAGACCGTTGAAGTTAAACGGTGACGATGTCCCTACATAGGATTGCAGCTGGGTAACTTCAGGCAATACTTGCAGGGCCTTGGTCATTCTGAATGCAACGTTGCTGGTCTCGGGCAGCGCCGTTCCTTCCGGCAAATTGATCTGTATATTGAATTCAGCCTTGTTGTCCAAAGGCATGATCTTCACTGTCGTCCACTGCAGGTAAAAAAGCGCCAGGCAGGCGAAGAACACAACGAACAGGCCGATAAGGAACATACGGCCTTTAGCGCGGCTGGTAATCAGTGCTGTTAGCGTTTTGCGGAAAAAGCGTTCTAGACGCTCATTGGATTCGTGTTCTTTCTTTTCCGCCTTCTTCAACTGCTCCAGGGAAGGCCGGAGGCGCATCGCCAGATAGGGCGTAAAGACAAAGGCGGCAAACAATGAGAACAACATGGCCGCCGAACCCAGTACGGGTATAGGCATCATGTACGGCCCCATCATGCCGCTTACCGCACCCATAGGCAGCAGTGCAGCAATAACCGTGAAGGTGGCAAGGATAGTCGGATTGCCGACTTCGCGGACGGCATCAATTGCCGTTGCGGTGCTAATGGCACCTTCTTCCAGCCAGCGGCGATAAATATTCTCAACCACCACGATGGCATCGTCAACGAGAATACCGATAGAGAATATCAGCGCAAATAAGGACACCCGGTCAATCGTGAATCCCAGTACCCAGGCAATAAATACCGTAATCAAAATGACGTTCGGAATTACGACCAGGACAACCATGGCGGCCTTGAAGCCGAGGAAGAACCAGATCAGCAGGGTGACGCAGCCGGTCACAAAGAACAGTTTCAGGATTAGACTGTTGACCTTGTTATTAGCAGTTTGGCCATAGTTGCGTGTCACCGCGACATGAACATTGTCCGGTATCAAGCGACCTTTGAGTAACTCAACTTTGGCCAGAATTTCATTGGCAACATCAACACCGTTAGAACCCTGTTTTTTGGCTACAGCTACCGTCACAGCAGTGGCGCCATCCGGAACGAGTTCCCCCTCATCCGCATACGCCTGTCCGGTGTAGAAAGTAACGAGGTCCTTGGTTTCCTGTGGGCCATCGAAGACATTGGCGACGTCTCTGACATAGACGACTGAACCATCGTGCGTGCCTATAACAAGGTTTTCAAGATCACTGGCTGTGCGCAGGAAGCTACCGGTATAGACTTTAAAGGCATTGCTACCCGTCTCGATCGTGCCTGCCTGGAGCTCACCATTGGCGCTGCTGATTGTATGCGCCAACTGATCCAGCGTCATATTAAAACCAGCCAGTCGTTCAGGCTGGACTTCGACGCGAATCTGCTCTGAACGCCCACCCGTGATGAATGCCTGGCTGGTGTTCTTGACTTCTTTCAGACGTTGCATCACGTCCAGTCCCAGCAAACGAAGATCCTGATCCTCCAACTCTGTAGACCACAGCGTCAACGTAACAGCAGGTACATCATCAACCGGTTTGGGTTTGACTAGTGGCGGTGTGGCGCCAGGAGGTATCTGGTCCTTGTTGGATTCCAGCTTGTCATACACCTTGACCAGTGATATGCCCATATCCTCGCCAACCTGGAACTGTACTGTCACCATCGCACTGCCGCGCTGGGATGCAGAGTAAACATGTTCGATACCCTGTATCTCGGACATGATCTTCTCTAGCGGATTGGCGACCATATTGACCACCTGCTGTGAAGACGCGCCCGGGTAGCTGACGAAGATATCAACCATAGGTACAGAGATCTGCGGATCTTCCTGGCGCGGGGTAAACATCATACCCATCAGGCCAAGTCCGAGCAGCGCAAAATAGAACAGGGGGGATAGGGGAGAATGGATAAACGTCCTGGCAAGGTTGCCGGCTAAACCCAGGCCCTCTTCGTGCTCACTATAGCGTTCTTCGTTATATGCGCAAGCAGCCTGTTCGTCTGTGCTGCTGTTCTCCTCGTTTTCCCCTTTCGGATTCTGATTATCGTTATCAGTCATTATTATTCCGCAGTGTTACGTTTCTAAGGCAGTGTCGTTGGTCTTTTGCCGTTTTATCGAGGCTGGTTTGGCCGCCAGCCAGAAACAATCCCGGGGGGTGGATTATCGACTACACGCTCATTACCAGTCAGGCCTGAACTAATTGAAACCTTGCCGCCATCGATAGGGTTGGCCGTGCGGACAATACGCATTTCAGCTACACCTTCATCATTGATAACAAACACAGATGGCAGACTGCCACGTCGCACGACTGCAGACTTGGGTATGACTGCCATGCTCGCACCCTGACCACTTGGCTGGGCGGGGATGCTGACCCTTGCATACATGCCCGGGCCTGCAACAACATCCATTGGCAAATCAAACTTGACGACAACGGTATGCCGGCTCGCGTCGGCAACTGGATAGATGCGACTGACCCTCGCCTGAACTGGGGCGGCACTGCCGTCCAGCTTGACGCTGACTAATTGCTTCAGCTTGAGATTCTTGACCAGGCGAACGGGGACATCCACTTTTACACGAAGATATTTTACGTGGGCGAATTTGAGCAAAGGCTGTCCGGGCTGGGCTGTATCACCGACCTCAACAAGCTTGTCAGTAATGACGCCATCGAAAGGTGCCATGGATTTGGTGTCGCGGATTTTGGCATCCAGTTCACCCAACGTGGCCTGCGCCTGAAGCAGGCCGGCATGTGCCTGGTTCATGCCTGTGCCCTGTGCGATAAGATCCGTCTGTCTATTTAGACCAGGCTCTCCGGCATCGAACATTGAAGCGAAGTTGCGTGTAAACATGGAATCGAACATGGACGGCATGCCCATTCCCGTAGCCTGACGCGTCGCATCGCGGCTACCCGGCGACCACAACTCACGATTGTACTGGGCCCGGGCATTACGCAAGGCACTGTTGGCACTATAGATGCTAGCCATAACAGCCGCCCGCTTTGCCTGCAGCGCATCATCGTCGAGCGACAACAGCAGTGCACCCTTGGTGAAGCTGTCTCCTTCCGAACCGGCTATGAAAGTCACTCTGCCCGGCATCTGTGCGTTAAGGACCACTTCCTTGTATGGAATTACTGTGCCGCCAAGTACCGAGTTGTTGCCGACTGTCTGTGTCTCTACATCGACTATGCTCCAGGCATGTGCGGCAGACATACTACCAGTAAGACAAATCGTGGTGACAATGCGTGCAACTTTCGATAGCTTGTTTCGCAGCTCAAAACCGGGGCGGTTTACTGCCATAATTATTCCTCTTTATTCCGAGATTTTCCGGAATATCCACAGGATCTGACACATCCTGAGACTTCCGTATTTTTGTGTAATTCACATATTAGAGCTGTTTTTAAAGCCCATATCGTCCTGATTTTGACCTCACCACCAGCCAGCCAGAGGGCACTCTCCCACGCTATGCCATCAGGTCATGTCAAGATCATGTAAGATACCTTACCAACCCATACATGCCAAGCCTTGTATTGCTTGATCAGGCGCTAATTGTGCATTAAAAACACATTAACATTATGTTGTGGTTTTTATGTGGTGACACTCTTCTTTCAGGACTACTTCATCCGGAAAAGTTGCATGCTGGTCAGACTGGCTGAGGGTGCCGCCATTGCGATTGAAGGCCTCCCAGATAGCCCTCCCAGCGGTCAACGTAAAAAATAGAATCCGGTTGGCAGAACGCAAACCAGCTCCTGACTGGACTCCGTTATAACATTTGGCTCAATGAGTTTTCCCGCCATTACGCGAAAGCTCCTGATAACGGACCCAATGGTGGATATCCCGTGCGATCCGATCTGGCGTCTCAACCGGTAATGCATGTTTAGCACCCGAAACCGTCTGGATATCGAGCGACGGCTGGTTCCCTCTTTCCAGCAGATTGATTACCTTGTCGCGATCGATGATGTCATCGTCGCCGGCCAGAAATAACTGAACAGGCTGGTCGATGCGCTTGATATAGCGCTTGATGAATTCACCCATGCGTTTGCTCTGCAGAATAAAATTGTCGTCCAGCTGCTGGCGGCGCAGCGGGTCAGTCGTCAATTCACGCTGCCTGCCCGTATTTGCTGTTTGCTGGCTGGCATCAAAAGCTGCTGCGGCATCTTTTGAAGACTCAGAACCAAGCCCAGTCATTGCCATCATACGGTTTGCCACACCATCAGCATCATTGGTTACGCGCGGACTAATCAGCACCATGCCATTGCTTTGTCCTTTGTAAGCAATACCATATGCAACAGCGAGTCGCGCACCCCAGTCATTCCCTATCAGGTAGACTGAATCATAGTAACCCTTAAGCGGCTTTAGAAATGAATGCACGTCGCTGACCAGGTCTTCAAAACTCGGTGGCTTGCCTGTAATTGTTTTTGTGTTGCCCTTACTTTGTCCGCTCCCCCTTCTGTCCAGCGCGAACACATCATAGCTGCGATCAGCCAGTTTGACGGCCAGGTCTCTGCCCCAGCCTGCATGGCCTTCAAGTCCGTGCAGGTAGATCAGTGCAACAGGGTTTTTTCTACCATGCCGATAACCGTTGAAAGTCAGCATTGAGCCATCTGATGCGTGGTATTTACGTGCTTCCGGGAAATCACGCGGCAGGGATTTAAAATAACTGCCCAGATCGTAGTCAATCTGGCGTGGCTTATTATCGGGCTTTTCCGTTGTCTGGCACGCAGCCAATAGCCCAAGGCCAGCTACCAGTGCAAGACTGGCAGCTGCTTTTCTTAGTATAAACATCTAGTGAGCGACTCCTGCTGGACTACATATAGTAAGACATCAAACCTTGCCGTAGCTCGACAACCCCGGATTGCCGTCCACACCCACCAACTTGGGCAGATTCATTTTTTTGATCTTAATTGTACCGGCGTCACGCAGGTAGTCGGAGACGACATCCCAAATCGGACGCCCTTCGGCGACAGATCCTACAGTGGCCCAGCCAGAGACCATGTATTTCTTTGCCGCATCAACAGGGGTCCCGTCATCGAGGCGCAATTCTGTGACACGTGAGCCAAATTTTCCTTTCGGAGCAAAACTGAAATCAATACCCCCGGCGCGAACCATATCGCCGCCCTGCTGATAGTACGGATCTTCGTTAAAGAGGTTATCCGCCACATCTTCCAGAATAATCTTCAGTTCTTCTCCACTCATCTCACGACGATAGGTTTCCGGATATGTGATACAGGTCTGGTCCATGACATTTTCAAAGGTAATGGGCTGGCCACCGAGTACCGTCGTGCCCCAGCGGAAGCCAGGTGATAATGATATCTCAGCATCATTGACTTTGCGAAGCGCGTCACAGATAACCTGATCGAAGGTTCCATTAAAATTGCCCCGGCGATAAAGGGTCTGTTCCGCCACAGCCAGTTCTTCTTTCAGTTTGGCCTCGTGGGGTGCACGCACTTCCTGAATATATTTGGTCATCGCAGGGTCGGCGGCCAGCAGGTTCGAGAAAACCGGCATCAGACGGTATCGGTAACCCTGTACTTTTCCATTGCGAACATCCAGATCCATGACACCGAGGAACTTGCCATTGGATCCGGCATTTGTGACCAGCGTCTGTCCGCCAGCGTTCTTGACGACAGTAGGTTTCGGCATTCCGTCATGCGTATGTCCACCGAAGATTGCATCGATGCCGGTCACGCGCGAAGCCATTTTGAGATCCACGTCCATGCCGTTATGGGATAAAACGACTACCACATCCGGTTTTTCAGTTTCACGCGCCTGGTCAACCACCTCCTGCATGCTTCCATCGTTGATACCGAAGGTCCAGTCAGGAATGAAGCGCTGCGGATTTGCAATAGGAGTGTACGGGAATGCCTGACCAATAACGACGACTTTGGCGCCACCTACATTTTTCACTGTATATGGCTTGAATGCGCTACTGGTGTCCTCATTGAAGTCACTGAAGTCAGCAAACTTGTAATCGAACAGCACATCATCCTTGACACGCACGTTCTGTGCGACGAACTCACCTTTGAAATTACGCAAGTTCTCCATAACTTCGGTGTCCTGATAGGTGAACTCCCAGTGCCCTGTCATGACATCAACGCCAAGCTGGTTGCAGGCGCCTACCATGTCCATACCACGGCTCCAGTAGGCAGTTGCAGAGCCCTGCCAGGTATCACCACCATCCAGCAACAGGCTGTTGCCATCACCCCGATCTCCGCGGACTTGTTTGACGAGTGTTGCGAGATGTGCGAAACCACCAACCTTGCCGAAGGTTTCTGCAGCCTTATCATAATCAACGTATGAAAATGCATGCGCTTCTATGCTGCCGGGTTTGATGCCGAAGTGTTCAAGCATCTTACTGCCGACAATATGTGGTGGTTGATTGTATGCACCACCAACGCCGATATTGACATTCGGTTCTCTGAAATAGATTGGGTTCAATTGAGCGTGGCAATCTGTCATGTGCATCAGACAGACATTGCCAAATTTTTTCTGTTTGTAGATTTCGGCGGGATTGGCCGCTGCCCTGGCGGTACCCGGGAACATGCCGGCTGCACTGGCAATTCCCAGCAATTGAATAAATTCTCGTCGTGAAAGGTTCATTGGTGATCTCCTCAAGTATTGCTCTTTACCCTGCTGTTATATGATTTTTTGCTGCAGGGGGAAATCAGTGTGATTTCCATTGCGCACTGACATTCAATCAGTACTTTTATAACGTGCCATACACATACCAATTGAAACCAGGCAATATGGTATCTGGCCACATGACAGCCAGTTAAAATAGCAAAGTGTCAGCCGACTGAAAAGGTTTATCTGTTACTGGTGGTTACAAGTAGTCTGGAATCAAGAGACGCTTAAGGAGCCTCTGAATAAATCTGGGTGACACGATTGAGATTAAAAATATTCAGTCATGGCTTGTTGAGAGGCTCCTTAATATTCCGGGCCGCTCTTGGCATGCGTCATTCCTGAATAGGATATATTATCAAGCGAATCACCCAGTTCGCCGCCTTCGCCCCGCTTACTTTCCAGCTTGATCTTGAGTCGTAGGTCGTTTCCGGAATCAGCCGAACGGATTGCATCATCATATTCAATCAGGCCGCCTTCAAAGAGCTGGAACAATGACTGGTCGAAAGTCTGCATGCCATGTTCTGTAGAACGGGCAACAACATCACGGATCTCTGAAATCTTACCCTTTAGTATCAGATCTCCAATCAACGGTGATTTGATCATGATTTCAACTGCCGGCACACGCCCTTCCCCCCCCCTTCTGCGCAACAGCCGCTGCGAAATGATGGCATGTAGATTCATCGAAAGGTCCAGATACAGTTGGTTGTGCCGGTCCTCCGGGAAGAAATTAAGGATGCGTTCAAGCGCCTGGTAGGCATTATTTGCATGCAGCGTCGCCAGACACAGGTGACCGGTCTCAGCGAAGATAATTGCCTTGTCCATGGTGTCACGGGTGCGGATTTCTCCGATCAGAATGACATCCGGCGCCTGACGCATGGCATTGATCAGACCTGACTCAAATGACTCTGTATCCACACCGACCTCGCGCTGGGTGATAACGCAGTTTTTATGCTCGTGGACATACTCAATCGGGTCTTCAATCGTGATGATATGGCCGAAGCTGTTATCGTTTCGATAGCCGATCAAAGCCGCCAGTGATGTCGATTTACCAGTGCCGGTACCACCAACGAACAAGACCAGGCCGCGCTCGACCATGGCAATTTCACTGAGCACAGGAGGCAGATTCAACTCCTCAAACTTAGGAATATGCGACTCGATGGTACGCAAAACCATGCCGACCATGTTCTGCTGCATGAAAACGTTGACACGGAAACGACCAATCTTCTTGGGGTGAATAGCAAAATTGCATTCATTGGATGCTTCAAACTGACGCCGCTGCTCTTCATTCATGATGCCGTAGGCAAAAGCACGGCTTTCATCAGGTGTCAGAGACTGCTTTGTGACCGGAGAAATCCTGCCATCCACCTTAAGTGCGGGGGGAATGCCGGCAGTAATAAAGAGATCCGATGCATTTTTCAGTACCATCAGTTTCAGTAGGTCGGTGAAGATCATTGCTTAAGCCCTCGCTGCCGGGGCACTGCCTGGTGCCTGGAATTTAGTTTTGTCTGCTGCACGACTGCGCGCTTCTTCGACATGAACGATGCGGTTCCTGACCAGATTGAGCAGACATTGATCGAGAGTCTGCATACCTTTTGCCTGGCCAGTCTGTATGGAAGAATACATCTGGGCAATCTTATTTTCCCGGATCAGGTTGCGAATAGCCGGAGTGGCAATCATTATTTCATGCGCTGCAACGCGACCGCCGTTCACTTTTTTAAGTAATGTCTGCGCTATTACTGCGCGTAAGGATTCCGACAGCATGGCGCGCACCATATCTTTTTCCGCTGCCGGGAATACGTCCACAATACGGTCGATTGTTTTGGCGGCAGAAGTTGTATGCAATGTGGCAAACACCAGATGCCCGGTCTCTGCGGCTGTCAGTGCGAGGCGTATGGTTTCAAGATCACGCATTTCGCCAACCAGAATAACATCGGGATCCTCGCGAAGAGCAGACCGCAGCGCCTCGCCAAAACCCAACGTATGCGAGTGGAGTTCACGCTGATTGACAAGACAGCTCTTGCTCTGATGCACAAACTCAATCGGATCCTCAATTGTGAGGATGTGTTCACTGCGATTCTCATTTACGTAGTCGACCATTGCCGCCAGCGTAGTCGATTTACCCGAACCGGTCGGCCCGGTCACAAGCACCAGGCCACGGGGTTGCTGGGAGATTTTCTTGAAAATTTCAGGTGCGTTGAGCTGCTCGAGCGTAAGCACCTTGGAAGGAATGGTTCGGAACGCTGCGGCCGGACCACGGTTCTGATTGAAGGCATTGACGCGGTAACGTGCTATGCCAGGCAGATCGAATGAAAAATCAGTCTCGAAGAATTCCTCGAAGTCCTTCTGCTGCTTATCGTTCATGATGTCGTAAATCATGTCATGAACGGTACGATCATCAAGCGACTCTACGTTGATGCGCTTTATTTCACCATCAACTCTTATCAGAGGCGGCAGGCCAGCTGAAATATGTAAATCGGAAGCATTTTGTTTATTGGAAAATGCGAGCAGTTCGGCGATATCCATCTGGTGTAGTGTCCTGTGTTATGTGACGATCTGTTTTTATATTCTGGTTACTTCAAACGGTCGGGCACGCATTGCCAGCCTCCCGAATGATATTGTCGACCTTGTTTAATTATGTAGACCGGTCGTGTTTAATCGCTATAGGACAAGTAATACACCAATACGATGGATATTGAAACCCAAAAACTTAACATTGACCAGCAAATAACTGATGTCGCTGTAAAATGTGGCCGGAACCCTGCTGAAATCTGCCTGCTGGCTGTCAGCAAAACCAGGCCGGTCGAAGAAATACGCAGACTCGCATCACTGGGACAGCGCGACTTCGGTGAAAATTACCTGCAGGATGCCAGTAAAAAAATTCCGCAACTTGCAGATCAGGACATCGTCTGGCATTTCATCGGCCAATTGCAGCGCAACAAGACCCGCACAGCCGCAGAACTGTTCGACTGGGTGCAAAGTGTCGATCGCCTTGTAATTGCAGAACGGCTCTCTGCGCAACGGCCAGCACATTTAGCAGACCTGAATATCTGTCTGCAGGTGCTGATGAGTAATGAACCGGGAAAAGGTGGCATACAGCCAGATGAATTACTATCCGTAGCCGATACGATACAACGCCTGCCCCGCATAAGGCTGAGAGGTCTGATGACCATACCAGAATATACCAGCGACGAAAAAAAGCTGCGCAGTGCATTTCAACAGATGCACGAACTGTACACGGAACTACGATCTCGATACCCCACGGTGGACACCTTATCTATGGGCATGTCAGGTGACTTCTCGCTTGCTATTGAGGAAGGCTCAACCATGGTGCGAATTGGCACTGCCCTGTTCGGTCCTCGCAATTATACCGAGAGTCAGACGTGAAACCTGAAAACATGGTACCGTTCAGAGACAGACCATAAAAAAGCAAAACAACTACATATCTATGAAAACTATTGGATTTATCGGCGGCGGCAATATGGCCGAGAGCCTCATTGGTGGCTTGCTGGCCAGCGGTCGTAAAGCTGACAGCCTGCTGGTGTCAGACCCTGACAATAACCGCCGGTCATACCTCGCCAGCAAGTATGGCATCGCCTCTTTCGCAAGCAACGATGAAGTCGTCGCACAGTCGGACCTGGTTCTACTCGCCGTCAAACCGCAGGTTCTGAAAGATGTTGCACAATCAGTAGCGCAGGCCATGCAGTCGAAACGACCTGTCATCGTCTCAATTGCCGCAGGTGTGCGCACCGGAGACCTGGAGCGTTGGCTCGGCGGAGAACTTGCCATAGTGCGCGTCATGCCCAACACGCCTGCCCTCGTGAGGGCAGGTGCCGCCGGCCTGTATGCCAATTCACGTGTCAGTGAGGATCAACGCAATGGTGCAGAATCCATCTTACGCTCTGTGGGTACTACGGTCTGGCTGGACAGCGAAACCCAGATGGATGCGGTAACCGCATTATCGGGTAGTGGCCCTGCCTTCTTCTTCCGCGTCATTGAAGCACTGGAACGCGCTGCCACGAAAGCCGGTCTGCCGGCTGACACCAGCCGCCTGCTGGCGATAGAAACAGCATTGGGGGCGGCCAAGCTGGCGCTTGAAGCAGATGAATCACCTGCAGAACTGCGCCGCAGAGTCACATCTCCGGGTGGCACAACGGAAGCAGGCCTCCGCGAACTGGAGTCAGGCAACATCGATGAACTGTTCGACAGAACCATTACCGCTGCTGCAAACCGCTCACTCGAGCTGGCAGAACAGCTTGGAAACGACTGATGGGGGGAAACTACTTGGCAAATAGCGCTGCATTTGTCATACAAACACTGTTCAGCCTGTATATTCTTGCCGTTATGCTGCGCTTCCTTTTCCAGCTGCTGCGGGCTCCTTTTCACAATCCAATCTCACAATTCATCGTCACGGTCACCAATCCACTGTTAAAACCGCTGCGGCGCATCATTCCCGGCTTTATGGGGATCGATATGGCAGCAGTGTTATTGATGATGGGCCTTCAGCTGATCGAGATTCTGCTAATCTCCCTGTTGTATGGTGCTGTTCCCGGATTGCTCGGTTTACTCCTGATTAGCATTGGAAAGTTGCTGGAAATGGCTGTCTACATTTTCATGTTTGCACTGTTTGCCCGCATCCTGCTTGGCTGGGTCAATCCCCACCTCTACAATGATATGACTATGCTGCTGGCAAGTCTTACAGATTTCATGATGCAACCAGCAAGGCGGCTGATACCCCCGGTAGGCATGCTCGACCTGTCCCCGATTGTTCTGTTCCTGCTGCTGGGACTGATCTTGCGCCTGTTCGTCCAGCCCCTGCTGGATTTTGGCGCTGGCATATCACTATAGCTGGTTAGCGAGGAACTCAGATTCAGTCATGGCATTGACCGCCCTACAGGCAGAACTGCAATCCTATTCTGGGTGGCGCAAAGCCTTACTCGAGGAAATCGAGTCTTACAGCACCTGGCTGGACGAGGAAGGCCTGCTGGAAGCAGAGGAAGAACTACGCCTGCTGGAACTGATTCGCAGCCTGCGTGCCGACCATATCAAGCTTGCCCTGGTCGCTGAATTTTCACGTGGCAAGACAGAGCTCATCAACAGCATTTTCTTCGCTGACCACAAGCGGAGACTACTGCCTTCCTCAGTCGGTCGCACAACTATGTGCCCGACTGAAATCCTCTATGACCCTGATGAAACGCCTAACATCCAGTTATTGCCTATCGAGACACGTAATTCATCACTGAGCATCGAAGAGTACAAAGATGCACCTGTCAACTGGACACGCATCGACCTCGACATAAACTCTCCCGAACAAATGTCGGAGGCACTTTCACAGCTGATTAAAACCCGCCGGGCCAGCGAGCAGGAAGCCAAATCACTGGGCTTCCCGCCTCACTGCCTGGACGCACACCCTGGCGGCATGCTTGAAGTACCCCGATGGCGCCATGCAGTGATCAACTTTCCTCACCCAATACTTGAAAGCGGCCTGGTCATACTGGACACACCGGGTCTGAATGCGCTCGGTACAGAGCCGGAACTCACCCTTAGTACACTGCCGAGTGCACATGCTGTCCTGTTTGTGCTTGCTGCCGACACCGGGGTGACTCGCTCCGACATGGAGATCTGGCGTAATCATGTGGTCGTGGCGGTCAATCCGAGCACACAAAAGGCCATAGCCGTGCTGAACAAAATTGATACCATGTGGGACGACCTGCATGATGAATCCATAACCCAGGAGAACATCCGGCGCCAGGTACAGGAAACAGCACATATACTCGAGATCGACCAGCACCTGGTCATACCCGTTTCCGCACAGAAAGGCCTGATAGCCAAGGTACGCAATGACCGATTGCTGCTCAATCGCAGCGGTTTGCCCACATTGGAAAAAGTTCTTTCTCACGACCTGATCAGCGCAAAACAGAAACTGATTCAGAAAAAAGTTCAGAGTGGTCTCGGCGCTATGGCCAGCAACACCCTGAAAATGTACACGTCGAGGCTGAAATCACTGGACAAGGAATACACAGAAATCAGGAAATTACGCGGAAAAAGCGATGTAGTTATGGCCAAACTGAGCAGCCAGCTAAGAGAGCAAAATAAAAAACTGAGCAAAGCCAGTGATGATTATCACAAGCAGCGACGCATCCTGAGAGACCAGGCAGAGAGGCTTCGTCATCAAATGAGCAGCAAGAATGTCGATTACATGATCAATGAGTCTCGCGTTGCCATGCAGGAATCCTGGAACACAATTGGCCTCAAGCGTGGTATATCCAACTTCTTCGATCAGGCTCAGGAACGTATGGGAGATGTCAGTCGCGGTGCGGCAGATCTTTCTATTGAAGTTGATCGCATCTACGCCAGGTTCAGATTTACGCACCATCTCGAACTGGGAAATGCACCGCAATTCGCAATGGACCCTTTCATCACAGATTTCGAAAAGCTGCAGGCGGACGCCAACCAGTTTCGTGACAGTATGATACTCGTCATGACAGAGCAGCATTACGTAATCAAACGTTTTTTCATCAGCGTCGCCAGCCGTGCCCGGCGCATCCTGGATGAGACCAACTTTGCTTTACGGTCCTGGTCAAAGGCAATACTGGTGCCAGTAAAGACACAGATCGATGAACAAAAGCAGGCAATCAACAATCGGCTGGCCAACATTGCACAAATGCAATCCAGTCACGACGACATCGAACTACGTGTTGCACAGATAGAAAGCCAGGTCATTAGTCTTCGTGACAAGATCAATACTCTCAAGAGCATCCTGCAGCGCATTGAATACACGGATTAAGTTTGAACAAGTCATAACTGAATAATTTAAGCCCATGACTTGTTCGGATGCTACTGGGCTATAATGCGCCTCTTTATTTATGATCATTCAAAACATCTCTTTAAAAACCATGGCAGATTCGTATTCATGATTGATGAATCCAGACAGAATTCTGTCGGGCTGGTCAGTTCGTCATCGTATTTTTGCGAACAGCCCCTGAAATTATCCAGCGGTGAACAACTTGCCAGCTATGAGCTGGTCTATGAGACATATGGTGAACTCAACGCAAATCATGACAATGGCATCCTGGTTTGCCATGCACTAAGCGGCAACCACCATCTAGCCGGTTATTACAATGAAAAAGACCGCAAAACAGGCTGGTGGGACAACATCATCGGCCCCGGCAAGCCTCTGGACACCAACCGTTTTTTCATCGTCGGGGTTAATAATCTCGGGGGTTGCCATGGCAGCACCGGCCCCATCAGCATTGACCCGGACACGGGAAAGCCCTATGGGCCTGATTTCCCATTTGTAACAGTGACTGACTGGGTTAATTCCCAGGCCCGCTTGTCTGATCATCTTGGAATCCAGCAATGGGCTGCTGTCATGGGAGGCTCACTGGGAGGCATGCAGGTGCTGCAATGGTCGATCGATCAACCATCACGTCTCCGGCACGCCATCGTCATCGCAGCGGCACCTAAACTGACCGCACAGAATATTGCCTTCAATGAAGTTGCACGGCAGGCAATAAGAACAGATCCGTCCTTCCATGAGGGTCGCTATGCCGATCACGACACTCTGCCCGACCGCGGACTGCGCATCGCGCGCATGCTTGGTCACCTGACCTACCTGTCCGATGACATCATGGCGGAAAAATTCGGCCGTGACAGGCGTGATGAAGCAATCAGTTATGACTACGGAATTGAATTCCAGGTTGAAAGCTACCTGCGCTACCAGGCGGATAGTTTTGTCGGCAGCTTCGATGCCAACACTTATTTACTTATGACCAAGGCGCTGGACTATTACGATCCCGCTGGCGACTATGATGGCGACCTGTCCCGGGCACTGGCGGATGTGACTGCGAAATTTCTGGTGCTGTCATTTACCAGTGACTGGCGCTTTTCTCCTTCGCGCTCACGAGAAATCGTCAAGGCGCTGCACGACAATGACCTGAATGTCTCGTACGCAGAAATCACATCTCACCATGGCCACGATGCCTTCCTGCTGAAGATCCCGCAATACCTTGACGTACTGAATGCCTATATGGACCGCATCCATCAGGAGAGCGTTACATGAGCCGCGTCCGCTACGACCTGCAAATCATCCGGGACTGGATCAAACCGGGTTCACGGGTTCTGGATCTGGGCTGCGGCAAAGGTGAGCTGCTGCAACAGCTTGAAAAGCATAATGGCGTCACCGGCTACGGGGTAGAACTCGCTGATCTGCATGTTACGGAATGTATACGCGCTGGAATCAACGTCATACAGGGAGATCTCGACCTGGGCCTGTCGGAATTTGACGATGACTCATTTGATTATGTCATTCTGTCGATGACGTTGCAGGCTTCCCGCTATCCCGATCAACTACTCAAGGAAATGCTTAGAGTTGGCAATCATGGAATCGTGACATTCCCCAACTTCGGGCATCTCAGCACACGCCTGCAGCTAGGTCTGCACGGACGCATGCCAGTCACCAAGACGCTGCCTCTGGAGTGGTACAACACAACCAACATTCATCTTTGTACATTCACCGATTTTGAAGCACTATGCGAAAAACTCAGCATTGAAATTATTGAGCGGCAGGCACTGACGCATAGCAACAAGACAAGCCTCGGCTTGCGCCTGTTTCCAAACCTGCTGGGTGAAATCGCCATGTACCGCTTCTGTAAAAAACAGATTTAATAAACCCGACAGATATTGCTTCCTGTCGGGTCCAGATAAAATTGATCACGAACTGCGTTTACTGACTCGGTTGATAATACACGCATGCTGAAGGCGCATTTACACAATTGGAAAACATCCTTTCAGGTCTATCAAAACCCGAAAGTACTGGCCATGTTATTTCTTGGGTTTTCTGCTGGACTACCCATTCTGCTGGTCTTCGGTACATTGTCAGCCTGGCTTAACAGTGAAGGTATCGACAAAACCACCATCGGATTTGTCAGTTGGGTTGCGCTAGCCTATGGATTGAAATTTATCTGGTCGCCTTTGGTGGACCGCATGCCAATTCCCCTGTTAACTGGCCTACTTGGGCAGCGTCGGAGCTGGATGTTACTCGCCCAGTCAGGCGTCATTACAGGGCTCATCGCCCTGTCCATGAACGACCCTAAAACCAGTCTGACTAGCATTGTTGCCTTTGCAGTTCTGACCGCCTTTTCATCCGCAACGCAAGACATCACCATTGACGCCTGGCGCATCGAGGCAATAGATGATGAATATCAGGGTGCTATGGCTGGAACTTACCAGCTTGGATATCGCATCGGCATGATACTCGCCGGCGGCATGGCGTTTGTCATCGCTGATTATTTCTCCTGGCCTGTTGCTTATCTGTGTATGGCTGTTCTAATGCTTGTTGGCATCATCAGCACAATTATTATCTCAGAGCCTGACCACACACTCAGAAACAACGAATGGAAAACAGAAAAACTCGTAGTCGAACTACTGGAACGAAAACAGCACCTTCCCGATAAGATAAAAAACATGCAGGCATGGTTTATCGGCGCCGTTGTCTGCCCGTTTGCAGATTTCTTCGCTCGTAATGGATGGAATGCCCTGCTGATATTAACATTCATCGCAGTTTTCAGAATGAGCGATATTACTCTGGGGGTGATGGCCTTTCCGTTTTATCAGGACATGGGTTATAGCGGCTCTGAAATCGGTATTGTCAGTGGACTGGTAGGAAAATTCGTCACCATATCAGGCGCCCTTATTGGCGGGGTTCTGGTGGTTCGCTATGGTGTAATGCGTATGCTGATGGCAGGTGCCATTATTGTTATTGTAACTAATCTCTTGTTTGCCTGGCTGGCCGGACAGGAGCCCCTGGTAATTTGGCTAGCCCTTGTTGTCGGTGCAGACAATCTCGCAGGAGGCCTTGCCGGTACAGTTTTCATCGCCTATCTGTCCAGCCTGACTAACCGGGCCTATACCGCAACTCAATACGCCTTGTTCAGCTCTATTATGTTACTACTACCCAAGTTTATCGGCGGCTTTTCAGGTGTTGTGGTTGACGCCACCAGTTATCCCATGTTTTTTCTCTATGCAGCAGCACTTGGATTACCTTCGGTAATACTGATTCTGGTTCTTATGAAAAAAGAAAAATCGGCTTAATTATTAAAGACATATATTTCAGGATCTTAGCTTTTTTTTCATGGTCAGTATTCTGCCACCAGAGTAACCAGGTCATCCATACTGCCTGTTGTCTTCTGCGCATCTCCAGACAACATACGGCGCCAGTTTCTTGCACCTGGTAACCCATGGAACAATCCCGACAACGGCCTCACCAGCACATGCACTGATGTACCCTTTTTTAATTCTTCCTGCATATATTTTGCATAACTCTGCTGAACCATTCTGCGTGACAGCACTTCATCGGCATCCCGAAATAACACAGACTCCAATTCGGCAAGCAGCCATGGCTGATTGAATGCCTCCCTTCCGATCATGACCCCATCGGTGTGAGCCAGGTGACAATTAACCTGTGCAGCGGTCTTGATTCCACCGTTTATGATAATACGCAGTTGAGGATAATCCTGCTTCAACTTGTAGACACGTTCATAATCCAGCGGTGGTATGTCACGATTTTGCTTTGGTGAAAGGCCTTTCAGCCAGGCTTTTCTGGCATGAATAACAAACGTCATGCAGCCGGCTTCTGCTAGCGTGCCGACAAATCTATCCAGATCTTCATAACTGTCCTGGTCGTCTATACCGATGCGATGCTTCACTGTAACAGGGATATCTATAGCATCCTGCATGGCAGCAAATATTTGCGCTACCAGACCGGGTGTTGCCATCAAACAGGCCCCGAATGCCCCGGATTGAACTCGATCACTGGGGCAACCAATATTGATATTTATTTCATCGTACCCTGCATCAGCGCCAGTGCGTGCAGCCTGTGCCATTTGCTCCGGATCGGAACCGCCAAGTTGCAAAGCGACCGGGTGTTCACATGAATCGAACTGCAACAGATGATCAGCATTGTCATGCATGAGAGCCTGTGCTGTCAGCATTTCTGTGTAGAGTAGCGAATGAGGCGAAATTAGCCGGTGTAGATATCGTGCATGACGATCCGTGTAACCCATCATCGGTGCGATAGACACAGGTACCGAAATCGCCTTATTTTCTAATGCCATATCCACCGCGTACAGATCAGTCGTGTCGTCAATCCTGTTTAAGCCTTACAGCAAGAACATCACAATTCGCACCATGCAGCACAGCATTCGCAGTTGAACCCAATAACAGACCAACACCATGCCGACCGTGACTGCCTGTCACAATCAGATCGACATCGTTTTCTTCCGCGACGCGCAGTATTTCTTTCTTCGGTGAACCAACCTCAATATGTATATTTGATGCCATTACACCATGTCGTTCAGCCAGTTCCTGCATCCTGGAGGCGCTCTGCTTCAACAATTCCTGTTCGAGGCCTAATGGTTCAATCGGTGACAACTCATCCTGCATACCCAGCATTACGGGTTCTACGACGTGTATATAATGGGTTGATGCGCTGAATCGTTCTGCAAGCTCACCGGTATGCTGACAAAGCTTGTCTGTATGATCAAAAAAATCCAGTGCCAGTAATATTTTTTTGTACTCGGCCATCGGAATCTCCTGGTAACCATCAGATGGTTAATATGTGGATTATCATTATAACCCGTGAATTACACCCTGATTTCCATATCTTTACCTCAAAGCCACAGGATCAATCCTGCTGCATATGATATAAATGCATGCATGAAATCAGGCCACATCAAAGGGATGTTTTTATAAAATGAACTCAGTAAAAAAGATACTCTCGCTCACCGTATTATCCTGTATTACCACAACATACGCTCTCAACCTGCAAGCGGCTGACACTGTTGAAACAATAAAAGCAGGTTGCAGTAAAATTGCCACTGATAAAACCGGATACGATCCAGCCAAAGCCTCTTCAGGAGGCAGCACTGTTGCTAAAGGCGCTGGCGCTGGCGCCGTTGGCGGAACCGTCGTAAGAGCGGTTCAAGGTAAAAGCCTGCTGAAAGGGGCGGCAATTGGTGCGGCTGCAGGAGCAGGAGGAGGCGCACTGAAAAGCAACAAAGACAAAAAAAAGGCTGTTTTGAATCAGGATGCTTATCAGACGGAATACAACAGTTGTCTGAAGAAGAATGGGTTGGTGCCGGAAAACGTTAAATAACGACTCTCCTCTGCCTCAATTAGATGTTCCTCTGACCTACGACATACATGGATGTATTAGTGTCGTGTAGCACATGGATGTGCGAGAACGACCTTTATTCGGCCCATCCTTGGGCCTCACCCCTACGGGGCCAGCCTGCTGCTGTTCCAGATTGCTCCCGGCAATCTGGTCACATGGGCTAATGTCTGCTACGCAGACATCCCCATGTTCAAGTAGAACACCTAGAATTTTAAACAAAAAAATACCCGTCCAAGGACGGGTATTTTCTTGTTTAAAGCCTGGCAGTGACCTACTTTCACGTGGGGAGGCCCCACACTATCATCGGCGCTAAGCGTTTTCACTTCCGAGTTCGATATGGGATCGGGTGGTTCCCGCTCGCTATTGCTACCAGGCAAACCGGTTGTTCATACGGCGAACCGTACAAACGAATTTGAATAGTCATGGCAATGGGTTTCAATATCACATATCGCACCCAAACAACTTGGGTGTTATATGGTCAAGTCTCACGGGTAATTAGTACTGGTTAGCTTCACGCATTACTGCGCTTCCACATCCAGCCTATCAACGTTGTAGTCTTCAACGGCCCTTCAGGGACATAAATGTCCAGGGAGATCTTATCTTGAGGTGGGCTTCCCGCTTAGATGCTTTCAGCGGTTATCCCTTCCGTACATAGCTACCGGGCAATGCCACTGGCGTGACAACCCGAACACCAGAGGTACGTCCACTCCGGTCCTCTCGTACTAGGAGCAGCTCCTCTCAAATCTCCAGCGCCCACGGCAGATAGGGACCAAACTGTCTCACGACGTTCTAAACCCAGCTCGCGTACCACTTTAAATGGCGAACAGCCATACCCTTGGGAC
>Ga0209013_10001521_pt1 | contig 21442 bp, 18 predicted proteins | sample Cruoilmetagenom2_FD_187291 | JGI IMG/M metagenome (GOLD analysis project Ga0209013, IMG submission 187291) | Oil polluted marine microbial communities from Coal Oil Point, Santa Barbara, California, USA - Sample 2 (SPAdes) (version 2) | ecosystem: Environmental > Aquatic > Marine > Oil seeps ...
ATAGATAATATCTGTAGTTCCAAAACCTTTACCATCATAAATATTTTGATTGGTATAAATTGAGAACGTGTTTTTATCATTTACATAATAATCGATACCTATTTTAAATAAATGAGACTTGTTGTTATCTCCAAAACTGAAAATTTGTTGCGTATTATCATCAAATCTATTTATGAATCCATTGTTTGAGTTTTTTCCAATATTGTTTCCATAATTCCCGTATAAATTGAATTTGCCATTACGATAATTCATATTTAATGCGCTATTAAATTTTGCATTAATCTCTTTACTCAATCCAAAATCAACGCTACCATTAAAGCCTAGTTTTGTGTTCTTATGAAGGATAATATTAATAATTCCGCTCATGCCTTCAGGATTGTATTTCGATGAAGGATTTGTAATAAGTTCAATGCTTTTAATAGAAGTAGAAGGTATCTGTTTTAACAATTGAGAAGCAGGTACATTTGTTGGTTTTCCATCTACTAATACTCTTACGTTTTCATTCCCTCTTAAACTCACGTCACCACTTTGACTATCAATACTTACTGAAGGAAGGTTATTCATTATTTCAGAAGCAGTGGCGCCAATAGTCGTTAAATCTTTACCTACTGTAATAACCTTTCTATCTATTTTTTGTTGAATAGTAGATACTTCAGCTATAATATTTACTTCTTCTAAGGCATTTGCTTCTTCCTCAAGAGTTATAGTTCCCAAATTAACTCTATAATTATTTTTAGAAATATTTATGTCTTTTGTAATGGTCTTATAACCAATAAATTGAATGACTACTTTTAAATTCCCTTCTGGGATTTTATCAACTTTAAAGGTTCCATTTTCTAGAGTGATACCTCCAGTTATTATTTCTCCTTGAGTATTTTTAATAATGATATTTACATAAGGTAAGGGTTCGTTAAGAGTAGCGTCTAAAACGTTACCAGTAATAATCCCTTTCTTTAAGTCATTATTGATTGAAGCAAATGTATTTTGGGCGAGAATAAAAAATAATAGATATAGGGCAATTAATTTGTTCATTTGATTTATTTTGATTGATGATTTCCCCAACCTTTTTGAGTGGTTGTTATTTCATAGACGATTACTTTTGAGTTCTGTTACTTGTTTTAACATTTGTTAACACTAATTTAACAGCTATAAATACTATTTGTAAAATATGAGTATGAAAACACTTGTTTTAGGCGTTTCATTAAAGTCAGATCGTTATTCTAATATGGTAATTCGTAAATTATTGCGCTTTAATCATGATGTTGTTGCTTTCGGTAAGCGAGAAGGAAAAGTTGAAGGCATTAAAGTAACAAATGAATTAAATTTATACAATGATTTACATACAATAACTTTATATCTTAATCCAAAAAGACAAGTTAATTTTTACGATTATATAGTTTCACTTAATCCTAAGCGTGTTATTTTCAATCCAGGAACTGAAAACCCTGAATTGTATTCCATTTTAAAAGAAAAAAATATTGATTTTGAAGTAGCCTGTACTTTAGTGTTACTTTCTACGAATCAATATTAAGCCTAAAAACGTAAGAAATCCATTTAAAATAAGAATAAAGAACCCAAATTCAAACCCGAACCACTTAAGGCTGTTTACACTAATGATATAAGATAATATTGGAGACAGGATGGCTATTATAGGTACAGTCTTATCTTTAACATTCCATTTAGTAAACAAACCAAACGCATATAATCCTAATAATGGACCATAAGTATAACCCGCAAATGTGAATATTTTTGCAATTACACTTGCATCTTTAATAATGTACTTAAATGCAATAATTACAACGATTAAAATAAGTGAAATAAGAACGTGTATGCGTTTTCTAATTCGAACTTGCTTTTCAGAGTTGTATTTTTTTTCAATATCAAGAATGTCAATGCTAAAAGATGTAGTTAATGATGTTAAAGCAGAATCAGCACTACTATAAGCTGCTGCAATTAAGCCTAAAAGAAATACTGAGAACACACCGACGCCAAGATGATTTTTTGCTATAAGAGGAAATAATTCATCTCTATGAGCATCAATACCGTTTTGTTGTGCGTAAACCGTTAATAATAAACCTAAGCTTAAAAAAACAAAGTTGACAATAGTTAAAACAATAGTGAACCAAAACATGTTTTTTTGAGCATCTTTTAAATTCTTACAGGTTAAATTTTTCTGCATCATATCTTGATCTAATCCTGTCATAACAATAGCTATGAAAGCTCCAGAAACAAACTGTTTCCAGAAATAGTTTCCTGCTTTGTAATCTTCAAAAAAGAAGATTTTACTTAAATCACTATCTAAAACAAAACCTAAAATACTATTTCCATTTAAATCTAATTCATTAGTAATAAAATATATAGCAACACCAACAGCAATAAGCATAAAAAGTGTTTGTAAAGTATCTGTCCAAACAATTGTTTTAATTCCAGATTTAAAGGTGTAAATCCAAATTAAAAGCACAGTAATTGTTACAGTTTGCCAAAATTCAATACCAAGCTCATCGAATAGTATAATTTGAAGCACATTGGCTACTAAAAAAAGTCTGAAACTTGCTCCTACAAGGCGTGATAATAAAAAGAATGACGCACCAGTTTTGTATGAATAATTGCCGAAGCGTTCCTCTAAATAGGTGTAAATCGAAGTTAAATTTAATTTGTAATATAAAGGAAGCAGTACTAAACCAATTACAGCATAGCCAATAATATAACCTAATACCATTTGCATATAGCTAAATTGAGAGGCTTCAATCCAACCAGGAACTGAAATGAAAGTAACACCAGAAAGCGAAGCGCCAATCATACCAAAAGCAACTAAATACCAAGGCGATTGTTTGTTTCCTTTAAAGAAAGCATCATTTCCAGTTGTCCTACTGGTGAAATAAGAGATTAAAATAAGGACACCAAAATAAGCAGCGATTAATAATATTATAGAACTAGGAGTCATAAACTTAATAAATTAACAATTTTTTGCTAGTAAAAAGATTATTTTTGATGAAAATAATAACAATATTAAGTAATTATAAATGAAAAATTTTTACATCTCCATAATTTTATTTTTGTTCATTATGAACTCTTGGTCTCAAGATTATAGAAAAATGATTTCTGGAGGCACTTATGCTGTACAAGAAATACAAGAAGCAGCAGAAGCTTATTTTGCTGTTAATGGAAAAGAAAGAGGTAAAGGATATAAGCCTTACAAAAGGTGGGAATATCAAGCTTTGCAGAATATGGATGAAAATGGAATGTTAAAAACACCCGATTTTTATTTTAGAGAATTACAAAATTATAATAATAATATCAATCAGAATTCTGAAGCTTATAGAACGACGGTTGGTACATGGGAAGAGTTAGGTCCAACATACTGGAATCAAACAAGTGGGTGGAATCCAGGGGTTGGAAGAATAACGTCTATTGCCGTAGATTCTGGTAATGCCATGCACATTATTGTTGGAGCAAATACTGGTGGTGTTTGGAGAACTATAGATGGCGGAACTACTTGGACAGTTTTAACGGATGATTTATCTAACTTAGATGTAGGCTCTTTGGCAATTGATCCAACAAATTCTTCAACATATTTTTGGGGTAGTACAGGTGGTGTGATTTTTAAATCTATAGATGATGGCGCAACGTGGAATTTTCATGGTGATACTGGAAATGGAACAGTGAATAAAATTTTAATAGATCCCACAAACACTCAAAAAATGTATTGTAGTGTTTCTGGAGGCGGAATTTATAAATCTACTAATGGTGGCGTAAATTGGACTATAATTCATTCTAGTGCTACCAATGGTTATGATGTTGAATTTAAACCTGGGGACACTGATGTTGTATATGCTTCAGGTGATCAGTTTTATAAATCAATAGATGGAGGTGCAACGTTTGTTTCACCTGATGGTTTAGGTTCTTGGACTCAAGAATATGTTAATGGAACAAATGATTGGACAACATCTGGATCTAATCAAAATAATTCTGTATCACCTAGAACTGGTAATGCTATGGCGTTTTGTTATGTTGGAAATTTTAGTCAGCCAGAAACACGATTAATTTCTCCTTCATTAGACCTTTCTGGGGCTATATCACCTGAGCTTAATTTTTCTTATACACAAATTGATTGGTCTGGTGACCAGGATGAGTTAAGAGTATTATATAAAACATCAGTTGGAGGTTCATGGACTGAATTAGCAAATTATACAGCTGAGGTTGTAAATTGGTCAGATATTACAATAGCACTTCCTAATGCTTCATCAGATTATTATATTGCTTTTGAAGGGCACGCTAATTATGGGCGTGGAATAACACTTGATGATGTTTCAGTAGAAGATGCTTTATTAGGAATAGTTTTTCAAGATGGATTTGAATCAGCGCCAAATGATTTTAGCGGTGGACCTAAAATGATAGGTGTTTCAGCAAACAATCCTTCTATCGTTTATGTATTAGAAGCATCTAGTGGAATTTTTGGAGGGTTTCATCAATCTTCAGACAGTGGAAATAATTTTACAAAATTAAATCATGGAACTAATAATTATTTTGGATATAGCTCCACAGCAGATGATAATAGTGGTCAAGCACCTAGAGATATGGATATAGCTGTAAATCCTAATAATGTAAATGAAGTGCATATTGCAGGGGTTTTAAGCTGGCGTTCAATTAATGGTGGATTCTCTTTTAATATTACTTCGCAGTGGGTTCCTGGAAGTGCAGCTGGGCAAAATATTGGATATTGTCATGCAGATATTGATATAATGGAATATGTAAATGACAAACTTTATGTTGGAACAGATGGTGGTGTTTTTGTAGCTAATAATCCTAACAATGTTACTGCTAGTTATTATACAGATCTTACAGCTGGCTTAGGAATTAGACAGTTTTATAGATTTGGTGTTAGTCAAACAAATCCAGAAGTAGCCTCTGGAGGTGCTCAGGATAATGGAACATCTGCAATGGATGTTAATGGTAATTGGACTGATTGGTTAGGGGCAGATGGTATGGAGTCATTTATAGATAAGAATAATAATAGTATTATTTATGGCACAGCTCAGTTTGGATCACTTTATAGATCAAATAATGCAGGCGCTTCATATTTTAGTTTAGGCTCTCCAGACAATAAATCTGGTAGTTGGGTTACACCTTTTGAACAAGACCCACTAATACAAAACACGATATATTCTGGATATAATCAGGTGTATAAATCAATTAATTCAGGGAATTCATGGACTCCAATTTCACAAGTTTTCGGAGGGAATTTAAATCATCTAAAAATTTCACCTTCTAATAATAATGTAATGTATGCTTCCGATGGAGCTGTTTTATATAAAACAGCCAACGGAGGACTAAGTAATTGGACTACTTTAAATGGCTTTTCAGGGAATATAAATTCTATTGCAATTCACCCAACAGATGCAAATAAAATTGCAATTGCTACAACTGGGAATCAAAAAGTCTATGTTTCAACTAATGGAGGTTCTTCTTGGACGTCTTATTTATTCGATTTACCAAATTTTAGTGCACGAGCTTTAGTTTGGCAGAATAACGGACATGATGGCTTATATTTAGGTATGAATTACGGCGTTTATTATATAGATGATACATTATCAAATAGTTGGCAGCCATTTAGTAATAATTTGCCAAATGTGAATTTAAGTGAGTTAGAGATAAATACTGTAACAGAAAAAATATATGCTGCCACTTATGGTAGAGGACTTTGGAAATCTGATTTATATGATCCAACGCTTAGTATTAATGAGTTTGAATTGAGTTCCATTTCTTTATTTCCAAATCCTGCTTCTAAAAATGTAAGTATTTCATGGAATAAAAATGAAGAGGTTTCAATTAGAATATTTGATTCAATGGGTAAACTAATTTATTATGTGAAAAACAAAAGTTTAATTAATTCTTATAAAATAGATGTTTCTAAATATTCATCTGGCTTGTATTTTGTTAAAATAAATACAGTTGATGGATTAATAACTAAAAAACTTCTTATAAATTAAATTGGAATAATGGAGTTTTCATCAAAATTATTAGAAAATGCAGTTAATGAAATGTCACAATTACCAGGTATTGGTAAACGAACGGCATTACGTCTTGTATTACATTTATTAAGACACCCAGAACATCAAACGGCTCAATTATCTCATGCTTTACAAAAAATGCGTAGTGACGTAAAGTTTTGTAAATCCTGTTATAATATTAGTGATGTAGAGCTTTGTGAAATTTGTGAAAATCCTCATAGAAATACATCTATTATTTGTGTTGTTGAAGACGTTAGAGATGTTATGGCAATTGAAAGCACAAGTTCTTTTAAAGGCTTATATCATGTTTTAGGAGGTAAAATTTCACCAATGGATGGTATTGGCCCTCACGATTTAAATATTATAGGACTCGTCGAAAAAGTAAAATCTGGTAAGGTAAACGAACTTATTTTTGCACTAAGTTCTACAATGGAAGGCGATACAACTAATTTTTATATTTTTAAACAAATTCAGGATTACAATGTGTTGACTTCTACAATAGCAAGAGGTATTTCGGTTGGTGATGAATTAGAATATGCTGACGAAATTACACTTGGAAGAAGTATAATAAATAGAATTCCATTTGAATCATCATTAAAAATTTAATCAAAAATCACAATATTATTATTCTTGAATGAAATTATCAAGGGGACATTTTATAATTACTCATCAGGTATTTAAAAAAAAATGGTATCAATGAAATTGTTGAAGAAATGTAAAAATATTATGTTGATGATGGTGAGTTTTTATGTTTATTTGCTTTAGATAATCTAAATCTAGATATGCAATTATCAGTAATTATTTTAAATTATAATGTAAGATACTTTTTAGAACTCTGTTTGAAAAGTGTCTTAGAAGCTACAAAATTAATTGAAGCAGAAATTATTGTTGTAGATAATAATTCTCAAGACGATAGTTGTGAAATGATTAAGCGCTTATTCCCAAATGTAATTCTTATTGAAAACAAAGAAAATTTTGGTTTTTCAAGAGGGAATAATATAGCAGCAAAACAAGCAAAAGGAGAATACGTTTGTATATTAAATCCAGATACAGTAGTAGCCGAAGATACGTTCACTGAACTATTAGATTTTTCTGTTAAACAAAAAAATCTAGGAATAGTTGGGTGTCGACTTATTGATGGGACTGGACGATTTTTACCAGAAAGTAAGCGCAATGTTCCAACACCATTAGTGTCACTTCAAAAAATGTTTGGTATTTCTAAAACGTATTATGCAAATCATTTAAATAAAAATGAAATTGGAAAAGCCGATATTTTTGTTGGAGCTTTTATGCTAATGAAACGCTCTGTTTATAATCATGTAAAAGGTTTTGATGAAGATTATTTTATGTATGGAGACGATATAGATTTGTCATACAAAGTGCTAAAGGCTGGATTTAAAAATTATTATTTTGGACAAAATACTATAATTCATTATAAAGGAGAAAGTACTTTAAAAGATAAAGTTTATGCAAAACAATTTTATGGCGCAATGCAAATATTTTATAAAAAGCATTTTAAACGTAACATGGTTTTTGATACTATGGTTTGGGTAGGTATTAAATTCGCGTATTTTTTTAGAAAAGCGAGTTCAATACATCTAAAAAAGATTAATGAATATGTTTTAGTTTCTGATAAATTAGACCACAATCTCGAATTAGTATTGTCAAATAACATTGATTTAGTTTCTAAGGTCAAGCCTACAAACAAGTATGTCGAAATTATTTTTGATGCTAATATTTTAAGCTATAAAGAGATTATTTCGGAAATGTCTAATTATAAGGCGCATGAATTGGCTACGTATAAGATTATACCAAATAAATCAAGTTTTATAATTGGAAGCAATGGTTCTAAATCACGAGGAGAAGTGATTACTTTTTAAATATTACTTTTAAGTTTTTGAGCAATAATTCTAAATAAAATAGTATTGATAATTGAACAGAATACGTCTTTTTTTATTAATTTTGCAACCGTAAATTAAAAAAGGAGCATTACATTACAGATATGGCAAAGTTTGAACTTAAATTGCCCAAAATGGGAGAGAGTGTTGCAGAAGCAGTAATCACTTCTTGGTTAAAAGAAGTTGGTGATACTATAGACGCAGATGAAGCTGTGCTAGAAATTGCCACAGATAAAGTTGATAGCGAAATACCTAGTGAGGTTGATGGGGTTTTAATTGAAAAATTATTTAATATAGATGATGTTGTTCAAGTAGGGCAAACTATAGCAATTATTGAAACTGATGCTACAACATCAGCAACTGCATCAGCTCCAAAAATTATTGAAACTCAACAAGAAGTTGTAGTTCCAGCTGTTGCTCAAGAAGAGCAAGCAGTTGTGATAGATAAAGAAGTTGCTACTCCTGTAGTGTCAAGTGGAGAACGATTTTATTCACCTTTAGTAAAAAACATTGCTAAAAAAGAAGGGATTTCTCAAACTGAACTTGATGCAATTATTGGGACAGGAAAAGATGGTCGTGTCACTAAAAATGATATGCTACTGTACTTAGAGAGTAGAACATCTAATGTGATTGCGCAAGAACCAACAAAAATAATTCCTAAACAATCATTTAGTGTTTCAGAAACACCTAAAGTAGAAAAGGCACCAGTTATTGCAAATGGTGAAGATGAAATAATAGAAATGACTAGAATGGGCAAACTTATTGCGCATCACATGGTAGATTCTATACAGACATCAGCTCATGTTCAGAGTTTTATCGAAGCTGATGTTACTAAAATCTGGAATTGGAGAAAAAAGGTTAAAGAAGATTTCTTTAAGCGTGAAGGTGAAAATTTAACTTTTACACCAATATTTATGGAAGCTATTGCGAAGGCACTTCGTGATTTCCCAATGATGAATATTTCTATTCAAGATGATAAAATCATTAAGAAGAAGAATATAAATATAGGAATGGCAGCTGCTCTTGGAGATGGAAACTTAATAGTTCCAGTCATAAAAAATGCAGATCAACTTAACCTTGTTGGAATGACTAAACAAGTTAACGATCTTGCTAATCGCGCTAGGACTAATCAATTAAAACCAGACGATATTCAAGGTGGAACATATACGGTTACTAATGTTGGAACTTTTGGAAGCATAATGGGGACACCTATCATCAATCAACCACAAGTTGGTATATTAGCACTTGGAGCTATACGCAAAGTCCCTGCTGTTATTGAGACAACAGAAGGAGATTTTATTGGCATTCGTTATAAAATGTTCTTATCTCATTCTTACGACCATCGTGTCGTAAATGGAGCGCTTGGCGGACAATTTGTTAAAGCTGTTAAAGATTATTTTGAAGCTTGGGATTCTAATAGAGAGATATAATTTAATAATGTGAAATAGATGAGGCCTAACTTGTAAAGAGTTAGGTTTTTTATTTTTTACGATTTGTCAATTTAGTATCTTTGTACTAAAGCAAAAAGCCATATTTTTAATGAATCTTAATTTAACTAAACCCATTTGTTTTTTCGATTTAGAAACTACAGGAATAAACATTTCTAAAGATAGGGTTGTCGAAATTTCTATATTAAAAGTCTTTCCAAATGGTACAGAAGAGAGTAAAACATGGTTAGTTAACCCAGAAATGGAAATTCCTAAAGAGGTTATTGCAATTCATGGTATAACTAATGAGAAAATAGCTAGCGAACCAACATTTAGAGAATTAGCCAAAGAGATTAATACTATGATTAAGGATTCTGATTTAGGTGGTTTCAATTCTAATAGATTTGATATCCCTTTATTAGCTGAAGAAATGTTGCGATCTGATATCGATTTTGATATGAAAAATAGAGTTTCAGTAGATGTGCAAACCATTTTTCATAAAATGGAGCAACGAACTTTAAGTGCTGCATATAAATTTTATTGTAATGAAAATTTAGAAGGGGCACACTCTGCTGAAGCTGATACTAATGCAACATACCAAGTCTTAAAAGCTCAAATATCAAAATATGATGAGCTTGAGAATGATACTAAGTTTTTAGCTGAGTTTAGTTCTCGTAAAAGATTTGTCGATTTAGCAGGATTTATAATTTATAATAAAAAGGAAGAAGAATGTTTTTCATTTGGAAAACATAAAAACAAACGCGTAATTGATGTTCTTGAGAAAGAGCCTGGTTATTTTGGGTGGCTGTTAAATGCAGACTTTCCTTTATATACTAAAAAAGTGTTAACTGCAATTAAGCTCAGAGCATTTAATAATAAGTTGGATTAACATATGAAGCTTATTTGCATAGGTCGAAATTATACAGATCATATAAAAGAATTAGATAATCAAAAACCAACAGACCCAGTTGTGTTTTTAAAGCCAGATACTTCTATAGTATTAAAAAAACAACCATTTTTTATTCCTGATTTTTCTGATGATGTGCATCATGAAGTTGAAATTTTAGTTAAAATAAATAAAGTCGGTAAGCATATTAATAAAAAATTTGCTCATAAATATTATGATGAAATTGGATTGGGAATAGATTTTACAGCGCGCGATTTACAAAGTCAGTTAAAAGAAAAAGGTTTGCCTTGGGAAAAGGCTAAAGCATTTGATGGCGCTGCTGTTATAGGAGATTGGTTGCCAAAAGCAGAATTTAAAAATGTGAATAATATATCCTTTAGCTTAATTAAAAATGATACTATTGTGCAACAGGGAAACACAAGTCTTATGCTTTGGAAAGTTGATGAATTAATAGAATATGTATCAAAATATTTTACTTTAAAGATTGGAGATATTATATTTACAGGCACACCATCAGGTGTTGGCAAGGTAGTTACAAACGATGCATTAAAAGGATATATAGAGAACAAACAATTGTTTTCAATAACAGTAAAGTAAATGGAACAACATTACAAATTATTTAGAGTAAGAGAATTAGCAGATAACGACGAGGATTTTATTTTAGTACTTGCTCAAACATTTTTAGAAGAAGTGCCAGCAGACGCTAAAATTTTAAAAGAATCTGTAGAAAACAAAAGTTATTTGGCAACATATCAAACGGCTCATAAAATGAAGCCTACTATAGATTTGTTCGAGCTTGGTGTTTTAGATGATTTAATAGAAGTTCAAGATTGGGGAAAGTTTGAAAAAAAAGAGATAGATATTTTTCCAAAATTAGAAATAGTTTTAGCAGCTGTAGAAAACACTGTTAACGAGATGAAAGAAGATTTTAGCTTATAATGCATGCCGAAATAATTACCATAGGAGATGAGATTTTAATAGGTCAAATTTTAGACACTAATTCGGCATTTATTGCTAAAGAACTTAATAAAATAGGCGTTTCAGTCTATCAAATCACTACTGTTCAAGACGATAGAAAACATATTTTAAATGCACTTTCTATAGCCGAAAGTAATGCAGATATTGTGATTTTAACAGGAGGATTAGGACCTACAAAAGATGATATTACAAAAAAAACAATTGCAGAATATTTTAATGATATACTAATTCAAGACGATGCTGTTTTAAAAAATATTGAAACCCTTTGGTCAAAATATATAAAGCAATCTTTGTCTCAGGTAAATATTGATCAAGCATTAATACCGTCAAAATCTATAGCGCTAATGAATTTATTTGGAAGCGCTCCTGGGATGTGGATAGAAAAGCAGAACAAAACATTTATTTCACTTCCTGGTGTTCCGTTTGAAATGAAAGCATTGATGGAAAGAGAAGTAATTCCTAAACTTCAAAAGAAATATGATTGTCCATTTATTTTGCATAGAACGTTACTTACTTATGGCTTAGGAGAAAGTGTTTTAGCTGAAAGAATCGAGTCTTGGGAAGACAGTTTGCCAGTGTATATTAAACTAGCCTATTTACCAAATCTTGGTAAAGTTAGATTGCGTATTTCTGCAAAGGGATTCGATAAAGAATTAATTACAGCCGAAGTTGAACGGCAAATTCAAAACTTGTTACTTTTAATTAAAGATGTATTTGTTGGTTTTGAAGACGAAGGCAACTCAATTGAAATAGTAATAGGAAATCAGTTAGTTAAATTAGGAAAAACATTAGCCACAGCCGAAAGTTGTACAGGTGGTAAAATAGCTGAGCAATTTACTGCTAACTCAGGAGCATCAGCATATTTTAAAGGGAGTGTTGTAAGTTATGCAACACAAGCAAAAATAGATGTTCTAAACATACCAAAACAACTCATTGAGACGTATACAGTTGTTAGTGCAGAAGTCGCAGAGGATATGGCAAAAAGTGCCCTGAAATTATTTGATACAGATTATGCTATTGCAACAACTGGAAATGCTGGGCCCACTAAGGGAGATGCAGATGCAGATGTAGGTACAGTTTTTATAGCAATAGCAACAAAAGATAATGTATTTTCAGAAAAATTTACTTTAGGAAACCACAGAACAAAAGTGATAAATAAAGCTGTGAATAAAGCATTTGAAATGTTACGAAAAGAAATTTTCAAAAATTGATAATAATTAAGTTGTTGTGTTTTAAAGATTTTGTATATTTGCACCTCGTTTAAAAATAACAACATTTTTTAAAGATTAGAAATAATGTCAAGAGTTTGTGAGCTTACAGGGAAAAAGGCAATGGTTGGAAACAACGTGTCTCATGCAATGAATAAAAGTAAACGTAAATTCAATGCGAATTTAATAAAGAAGCGTTTCTTTATTCCTGAAGAAGATAAATGGATTACATTAAAAGTATCTACATCTGCATTAAAAACTATTAATAAAATAGGGATTTCTGCAATGCTTAAAGATGCTAGATCTAAAGGGTTTATAAAATAGTAGCCACATTTAAAGTAAAAGAAAATGGCAAAAAAAGGAAACAGAGTTCAAGTAATATTAGAATGTACAGAGCATAAAGCAACTGGTAAAGCAGGTACATCTCGTTATATTACTACTAAAAACAAAAAGAATACTCCAGATAGATTAGAGGTTAAAAAATTTAACCCTATTTTAAAGAAAATGACTGTTCACAAAGAAATTAAATAATACATTTAAGTTATGGCTAAGAAAACAGTAGCATCATTACAAACATCATCGAAAAGATTAACAAAAGCTATCAAAATGGTTAAGTCTCCTAAATCTGGAGCTTACATGTTTGTTGAATCGATTATGGCGCCAGGTGGAGTAAACGATTTCTTTAATAAGAAATAAACACCCACTAATTAAGATATTTAAAGCTGCTTTCTTAAATTGAAAGCAGCTTTTGTTGTATAAAAAAAGATTGCTTTTAAAGCTATATATTTGGTTTTATGACATTTTTTCAGAATAGTAAAAAAGGGCGCGACATTTGTTTATTAAATTTTGGGCGTTTTGCAATAAGTTGCAACCAGGTTTTCGGCAGTCGCTTTTTTTAAATAAAAAAGAGCTTCAACAAATGCCTCAACCCTTAACGCAAATAGAGTTTAAGTAAGGTGTAGAAAACTCATATACTCATTAACTTTTAAATAATTTATGAATGAGCTTTTTTAAAAAAATATTTTCTTCAGAAAAAAAAGAAACTTTAGATAGAGGCTTAGAGAAATCTAAAACTAGTTTTTTAGGTAAACTAAGTAAAGCTGTTGCTGGGAAATCTAAAGTAGATGATGAAGTTCTAGATAATCTAGAAGAAGTTTTAGTATCTAGCGATGTAGGTGTAGATACTACTTTAAAAGTAATTGAACGTATAGAAGCTCGTGTAGCTAAGGATAAATATTTAGGCACTGATGAACTTAATAATATTCTTAGAGAAGAGATCGCAGCTTTACTTTCAGAAACCAATTCAGGAGAAGATTCAGAGTTTATCATTCCAGAAAACAAAAAGCCTTATGTTATAATGGTTGTAGGTGTAAACGGTGTAGGTAAAACAACAACTATCGGAAAATTAGCGTATCAATTTAATAAGCAAGGTTTAAATGTAGTACTTGGAGCTGCTGATACATTTCGAGCTGCAGCAATAGATCAATTACAAGTTTGGGCAGATCGTGTTCAAGTACCCATGATAAAACAAGACATGGGAAGTGATCCAGCTTCTGTGGCTTTTGACACACTGAAATCAGGAGTAAATCAAAATGCAGATGTTATTATTATTGATACTGCTGGACGTTTACATAATAAAGTTAATTTAATGAATGAGTTAACTAAAGTTAAACGTGTCATGCAAAAAGTAGTAGCCGATGCACCTCATGATGTGCTTTTAGTTCTAGATGGCTCAACAGGGCAGAATGCTTTCGAACAAGCGAAACAATTTACTGCAGCAACAGAAGTGACTTCATTGGCTGTGACAAAATTAGATGGTACTGCAAAAGGTGGTGTTGTAATTGGAATTAGTGATCAATTTCAAATCCCAGTCAAATATATTGGAGTTGGTGAAGGTATTGAAGACTTGCAGGTGTTTAATAAATTTGAATTTGTAGATTCTTTTTTTAAATAGTAATTTTTCCCAAACATTATATTAATGCGTACAAAATCACTTAAAAAGAATAAAATTAATGTCGTTACCTTAGGCTGTAGCAAGAATGTTTACGACAGTGAAGTATTAATGGGACAGTTAAAAGCTAGTGGTAAAGATGTCGTTCATGAAGAAGAAGGTAATGTTGTCGTAATCAATACCTGTGGTTTTATTAATAATGCTAAAGAAGAAAGCGTGAATACTATTCTAGAGTTCATGCAAAAAAAGGAAGCAGGAGAAGTCGATAAAGTATTTGTTACAGGATGTTTAAGTGAACGTTATAAACCTGATTTAGAACAGGAGATTCCTAATGTGGATCAATATTTTGGAACTACGGAATTACCTTCATTGTTAAAAGCTCTTGGTGCAGATTATAAGCATGAATTAATAGGTGAACGTTTAACGACAACCCCTAAGAATTATGCATATTTAAAAATAGCTGAAGGCTGCGATAGGCCTTGTAGTTTTTGTGCTATTCCAATAATGAGAGGAAAACATAAATCGACGCCAATTGAGGAGCTTGTTATAGAAGCTGAAAAATTAGCAGCTAATGGTGTTAAAGAATTGATTCTTATAGCTCAAGATTTAACGTATTATGGTCTTGATATTTATAAGAAGAGAAACCTAGCCGAATTACTAGAAGCTCTAATAAAAGTTGAAGGTATAGAATGGATTCGTTTGCATTATGCTTTCCCAACTGGCTTCCCAATGGATGTTTTAGAAATTATGAATAGAGAGCCTAAAATTTGTAATTACCTAGATATTCCATTACAACATATTTCAGATAGCATATTAAAAAGCATGCGTCGTGGTACAACAGAAGAAAAAACCACAAAGCTTCTTAAGAAATTTCGTGAAGCTGTACCAAATATGACTATCCGTACGACGCTTATTGTAGGTTATCCTGGAGAAACTGAAGAAGATTATCAAGTTTTAAAAGAATGGGTAGTGGCCATGCGTTTTGAACGTTTAGGTTGTTTCACGTATTCTCATGAAGAAAACACACATGCATATCATTTAGAGGACGATGTTCCTGAAGAAGTTAAACAGGCTCGTGCTAACGAAATTATGGAAATACAGTCTCAAATTTCTTGGGAATTAAATCAACAAAAAATCGGTCAAGAGTTTAAAGTAGTCATCGATAGAAAAGAAGGAAACTACTTTGTTGGTCGTACGGAGTTTGATTCTCCAGATGTAGATAATGAGGTTTTAATAGATGCTTCCAAAACTTATATAAAAACTGGTGAGTTTACAATGGTCAAAATAACAGATGCGGCAGACTTCGACCTTTATGCAGAAGTCGTTTAGTTATCTTAATATATTTATATTCAATAAAGTCTAGATAAATTCATAGGTTTTTTATTTAAAAAACACTAAAAAGAGGTACAAGCTTAACCAGTGTTAAATATATGCTAAAACCTCTATTTTGAACTTATATGTGTAAAAGACAGTATCTTTACAAAAGAATTTACGCTATCTATGTTAACAGACAATATTCCATTTAAAGATACTGGTTATTTTTCCAAGTTAATTTGTGATTATTTAGATGAAAAGGAAGACTTAAAGCCTTTTTATAGCCTTTTCCCATCAATTGAAAATTTTAAATCGCAAATAGAAGAGAAGCAATCGTCATTTAAAAATGAGAATCGAGTTGTTCTGTATGATGTATTAAAAAAACAGTATAAAGGCTTAAATACTTCTGAAACTACTCAACAAAATATTGAAGCATTAAAACAGAAACATACATTTACTATTACGACAGGTCATCAACTTAATTTGTTTACTGGGCCTTTATATTTCTTATTTAAGATAGTTTCAACAATTAATTTAACAAGAGAATTAAAATCAGCTTATCCAGAATATAATTTTGTTCCAGTGTATTGGATGGCTACTGAGGATCATGATTTTGACGAAATTAATTTTTTCAATTTTAAAGGCAAAAAAATACAATGGAATAGAGATGGTTCTGGAGCAGTAGGAGAGTTTTCTAATGAAGGATTAGATAAAGTATTTGATATTTTTTCAAAAGAAATAGGACAAAACTTACATGCAGAAACGTTAAAACAATTATTTAAAGACGCATATTTAGATCATGATAACCTTGCAGAGGCCACACGGTTTTTGGCTAACGAATTATTTTCAAACCTTGGTTTAGTAATTCTAGATGCGAATACTAAGGATTTAAAGCGTGAATTCATTCCATTTATAGAAAAAGAACTTACAGAGCAATTGTCTTTTAAACATGTTTCAGAAACTAATAAAAAAATAAATGCATTATCAAATAAAGAGTATTCTATACAAGTAAACCCACGTGAAATAAATCTTTTCTACTTAACTAAAGGTTTACGAGAGCGTATTGTTTATGAAGATGAAAAATATAAAGTTTTAAACACTAAATTTTCTTGGAGCAAAAGTGAGATACTAAAGCATGTCAATAAGATGCCAGAGCGTTTTAGTCCAAATGTGATTTTAAGACCATTATATCAAGAAGTTGTGCTTCCAAACCTTTGTTATATTGGAGGCGGAGGTGAATTGGCTTATTGGTTACAGCTCAAGTCAAATTTTGTAGCTCATAACGTTACATTTCCAATACTGCTTTTGCGTAATTCAGTGCTAATTAAAACTAAGCAACAAACTGAAAAACTAAATAAGTTGAATATATCTAGTCATGATATGTTTTTAAAACAAGATGCTTTTGTGAATAAAAGAGTAAGAGATATTTCTAATATAGATATTGATTTTACGCCACAAATGGAATATTTACAAAAACAATTTAAGGAATTATTTATTCTTGCAGAACAAACAGATAAATCCTTTATAGGTGCTGTAAAAGCACAGGAGATGAAACAGTTAAAAGGATTGAAACATCTTGAAAAGCGATTAATTAGAGCTCAGAAACGAAAACTTTCAGAACAAGTCTCTAGAATAGTTATTATTCAAGATGAGTTATTTCCAAACAAAAGTCTTCAAGAACGACAATCTAATTTTTCTGAATTTTATCTTCAACATGGTGAGCTGTTAATTCAGCAGTTAGTGTTAAATTTGCAACCTCTAAAAGCGGAGTTTTTAATACTAAATCTAGATTAGGAAATGCATAAAATTGATATAGAACTGATAGAAATGACATTAGATGTCATGAAATATGCTATTGGTAGAATTTCAGCAATTGAACATCAAATAGGAAAACCCAAAAAAGAAGAGGAACTTAAAGCCTTAGTTGGAGAAACAATAACTGAAAAAGGTGTAGGTGGAGAATATGCTTTTAATTTATGGAAAGAGCATTTGGCAACTGCAAATGTACCTGTCGATCATCCAAGGAATTTGGCATTTGTACCTGCTGCGCCTACAAGAGCAGCTGTAATGTTCGATTTGGTAACTTCAGCATCTAGCATTCATGGTGCCTATTGGATGGAAGGAGCAGGTGGCATTTTTTGTGAAAATGAGGCCATGAAATGGATTGTTTCTTTAACAGGATTACCTATAGGAGCTTTTGGTGTATTTACAAGTGGAGGTACTGCAGCAAACTTATCTGCTATTGTTACTGCAAGAGAGCATTGGAGATTAAATGATAGATTTAAAAGAGAGAAAGGATTAATAATCACCTCTATTGGAGCTCATTCTTCAATTAAAGCCATGGCTAAAGTTGCCGATGTTGATATTCTTTTGGTAGATTCTGAAGAGTGTCTAACTGGTAATGACCTTCAGAAAACAATAAATTCATTATCCGAGCATCAGCGTAAATGTTTATTTGCTGTGGTTGCAACTGGAGGAACAACCAATGCAGGTATCATTGATGATTTGCAAGGTATAGCTTCTATTTGCGAAAAGGAAAATCTTTGGTATCATGTAGATGCTGCTTATGGTGGTGGAGCACTTGCTGCCGATTCTGTTCGCCACTTATTTAATGGTATAGAAAAAGCCGATAGTATCACTATCGATCCTCATAAATGGATGTTTTCTCCATATGATTGCGGAGCAGTAATTTATAAAGAGCCAGATTTAGCAAAGAATGCCCATTCACAGCAAGGGTCTTATTTAGATATCTTTAAAGATGAAGGCGCTCAAGGTTTTAACCCAACAGATTATCAAATTCAATTAACACGTCGTGTAAGAGGTTTGCCTTTATGGTTCTCTTTAGCAACGCATGGAACAGATCAATACAAGGAATCTGTTGAGCGCGGTATCGAATTAGCACAAATTGCTGGTAAAATGATTGAAGAGAATCCTAATGTTGAGTTAGTTAGAGAACCAAGTTTATCTTGTGTGCTTTATAGAAGAGTTGGTTGGAGTCCTGAAGACTATACACATTGGACATACGAAAATCATAAAAAAGGATTTGCATTGGTAGCACCTACGAAATGGAAAAATGGTAACACTTTTGAAACGGTTTCTCGATTCTGTTTCATTAATCCAGATACCACCGAAAATGATATTAAATTGATTTTAGATTCAATGGAATAAATAATAATAAAAAATTGGAAATCGTAATTCAATAATCAAAAATCAATTCTTATTTTTGCGCATGCAACACAACAACGTACTTATTTTAGATTTCGGTTCGCAATACACACAGCTTATTGCACGTAGAGTTAGAGAACTCAATATATATTGCGAAATTCATCCCTACAACAAAATTCCAGTAGATGCAGAGAGTTATAAGGCAGTAATTTTATCAGGAAGTCCATTTTCTGTAAGAGGAGAAGATGCACCGCATCCAGATCTATCAAAAATCAGAGGTAAAAAGCCATTATTAGCAGTTTGCTATGGAGCACAATATTTAGCACATTTCTCTGGTGGTGAAGTAGCACCTTCTAATACTAGAGAATATGGTAGAGCGAATTTATCTTTTGTAAAAAATGGTGAAGATTTCTTTACTGGTATCTCAAAGGGAAGCCAAGTATGGATGAGTCATAGCGATACGATTAAAAAGTTACCTGAAAATGGAGTTTCACTGGCAAGTACTCACGATGTAGAATATGCAGCATATAAAATTGAAGGCGAGCAAACCTATGCCATTCAATTTCACCCTGAAGTGTATCATACTAAAGATGGTAAACAATTATTAGAAAATTTTTTAGTGAATATTGCAAATCTTAATCAAGATTGGACACCAGATTCATTTGTCGATGAAACTGTTCTATCACTAAAAGAGCAATTAGGAAATGATAAAGTAGTACTTGGTTTATCAGGTGGAGTAGATTCATCAGTAGCAGCAATATTACTTCATAAAGCTATTGGTAAAAATCTGTATTGCATTTTTGTAAATAATGGATTATTGCGTAAAAACGAATTCTCAGATGTATTAGAACAGTACAAGGGAATGGGTCTTAATGTAAAAGGTGTAGATGCTTCGGCACGCTTTTTGGATGCTCTCAAAGGAGAAAGCGACCCAGAGTTAAAACGTAAAGCAATTGGTCGTGTGTTTATTGAGGTTTTTGATGATGAAGCACATCAAATACAAGATGTGAAATGGTTGGCCCAAGGTACAATCTATCCTGATGTTATTGAAAGTGTTTCAGCAACTGGAGGACCAAGTGCAACTATAAAAAGTCATCATAATGTTGGTGGTTTACCTGATTTTATGAAGCTTAAAATTGTTGAACCTCTTAAAGCTTTATTTAAAGATGAAGTGCGTCGTGTTGGCGCATCAATGCATATGGATAAAACGCTTTTAGGACGTCATCCATTTCCTGGACCAGGATTAGCAATTCGGATTTTAGGAGATATCACTCAAGAAAAAGTTCGTATTTTGCAAGAGGTTGATGCTGTTTTTATTAATGCTTTAAAAACGTGGAAGTTGTACGACAAAGTATGGCAGGCAGGAGCAATTTTGTTACCAGTAAATAGTGTTGGTGTTATGGGAGATGAGCGAACTTATGAAAAATGTGTCGCTCTTAGAGCTGTAGAAAGCACAGATGGAATGACCGCAGATTGGGTGAATTTACCTTACGAGTTTTTACAAAAAACATCCAACGAAATAATAAATAAAGTAAAAGGCGTTAATAGAGTAGTATACGATATCAGTTCAAAACCACCTGCAACAATAGAGTGGGAATAATTTAAACTGAATTCATTTCAATATTTGGGCGTTCCCACGCCTTAGCGTGGTCAGGCTTTACATTGCAATCTTTTTTCGTAAAAAAGGATTTTCATTTCAATCCTTAACGCAAAATGAAACGTATATTAAAATGAGATAACACATAGAAAAGAACAGTATGAAACAAATTTTTTACACACTACTTCTAATAATAGCATTTAGTTTTGCTACTGTTCAAGCTCAAAATTACAGTACTCATAAAGTAAAACAAGGAGAAACTATAGAAAGTATAGCAAAACGATACCATGTGACACCTTACGATATTTTTAGCTTAAATCCTGATGCAAAAAAAGAGTTAAAGATAAATACGATTTTAATTATTCCGAAATCTAAAATATCAGTTGAGCCTAAGGTTACTATTGTTAAAGAACTTAAAGGTTTTAAAGATCATAAAGTAAAGCGTAAAGAAACCTTATATAGCTTGTCACAAAAATATAGTGTTAATCAAGAGGATATAAAAAAACATAATCCTTCTTTGTATTCTGAAAATTTACAAAAAGGAGATCGTATTAAAATCCCATTATACAAAACTACCCAAGTTGTTGAGCAAGTTAAAGACTTAACTAAACCATATCAAGTGTTACCTAAAGAAGGTAAATGGAGAATTGCGTATAAATTTGGAATTACAGTTACAGAACTGGAAGCTCTAAATCCAAATATGAATCCTATTCTTAAAGAAGGAGAACTTATTAATGTGCCTAATATTTCGTTAAATGAAGTCAAAGAAGTTGATGATAAATATTCGTATTATAAAGTTTTACCTAGAGAAGGCTTCTATAGATTAAAGTTAAAGCATGACTTAGAGCAGGAAGAGTTAGAGTCTTTAAATCCAGGGCTTAGTGAAAGTGGATTAAAAGAAGGGATGATTTTAAAAATACCTTTTTCAAATAGTATTGAAAACTCTAATGTCGATAGCGCAACTATAAATTTAATTAGTCAGATAA
>Ga0209013_10001522_pt1 | contig 21437 bp, 14 predicted proteins | sample Cruoilmetagenom2_FD_187291 | JGI IMG/M metagenome (GOLD analysis project Ga0209013, IMG submission 187291) | Oil polluted marine microbial communities from Coal Oil Point, Santa Barbara, California, USA - Sample 2 (SPAdes) (version 2) | ecosystem: Environmental > Aquatic > Marine > Oil seeps ...
CTGAAGCGGAACGTACGATTTACCTTTCTGTATCAATCCCGCCCTCTGGGGGTTGCGGATGCCGTATTTCGAGCACGGGATTTTATCGGGGATGAACCTTTTGCCCTGGTTTTTCCGGACAATATCGTCTTTTCCCGCAATCCGGGCATCGGTCAGTTACTGGACCGACACCGGCGGTCCGGTGTTTGCGGCGCGATGGTGGGTCTGCACAGAATTCGGGAAAAGGAAATGCCCTGTTTTGGCAATTGCGGTGGTGTTCAGCTCGGCACCGAACAGCGGGGCGTATTGCCGGTGCTTAAATTACAGAGTAAAGGGGCGGGGCATTTCAAAGTGAAACCCGGACAGGGAGGAACAAGAATGTTTCCCCGGTTGATTCTTCCAGCAGCCTTTTTCCGCCATGTTTCAGAAGAAAAGCGAAAACACCGCGGGGGTGAGCTCGATGATGTCCCGATCCTGCAGCGATTCGTGCGGGAAAAGGCTTTATGGGGGATGTTCGTGCAGGGGAAGGTATATGATATTGGAAATATTCAGGGATATTATGCGGCTGTTGCATATCTCAATAGGAAACTGAAAAAACGGGGCTGAAAACAGGGACATGGAGAGATCGCATTGAAAGAACGAAGTATCCTGTGCATCAATCCCTGGATTTATGATTTTGCCCGGGCTACTCATGAGATGCTGGGTTCGCGATGGGCCGGGCAAACCGGCAAAAGAGCGGAAAGGCTGGCCGGGATGATGAAGGAAGGAAAATAGAGAATTTTATTATGACCGGTACTATACACATCGGACCGGCGGGCTGGTCTTATAAAGATTGGGAGGGGATTGTATATCCAGGCAAAAAGTGGCGCGGATTTGATCCTCTGGCATACCTGGCGGAATATTTCGACACGATCGAGATTAACTCCACATTCTATGCGCCCCCCCGTACGGCCACCACCCGGGCCTGGGCAAGGCGGGTCGGCCATAATAAAGATTTCCAGTTCACTCTGAAATTATGGAAAATTTTCACCCACGAAGCGGGAAAAGGCAGTCAAAAAGAGGCGGCCTATTTCCGCCGGGTCATCGATCCACTCCTGACCGACAAGAAACTCGGCGCCCTCCTGATTCAGTTTCCCTGGTCTTTTAAGTATGGCAGTGACAGCAGGGAACAAATCAGGCGATTGGCCGGTTTTTTCCGTGATTGTCCCCTGGTGCTGGAGGTGCGTCATGCCTCCTGGAACAGGGAAGAGGTGTTTGCTTTTCTGACCGAACTCGGGATCGGTTTCTGTAACATAGACCAGCCCCTGTTTTCCTGTTCTCTCGGACCCACGGCCCGGACGTCGGCGCCTCTGGGATATGTCCGCCTGCACGGGAGAAACTATGCGGACTGGTTCCGGGCCGATGCGGGCCGGGATGCCCGGTACAACCATCTCTATTCGCAAAAGGAACTGGCACCCTGGGTGGAGAAAATCAAGCAAATCGACCGGCAGGCACTGGCCACTTACGTCATTACCAACAACCACTTTCGGGGAAAGGCGGTCTGCAATGCGCTGGAGTTGAAATATCAAATGAAAGGTGAGAAAGTTAAAGTGCCGCCGCCGATGCTGAAAGCCTTCGACCGGCTGGATAAAATTTCAGAGCCTCAGCAGGATTCCCTCTTCCCATGAGCCTAGCATTTCTCATCAGGTATCGAGCGAAACGGCGAAGATGCCTGCAGATACAAGGCGCGCGAAGTGAGGACGGGGATAAACCCCCTCCTGCGTTTGTATTACGAACGGTGCCTGGTGAGAAGTGCCGTGCAGGGTCGTTTTCTCCCGTCATATGACTTTGACCACGACCATGGTCATATCGTCGTCTGCACCTATCTCCCCGGCAAAGACTTTTAGATCCGTCAAAATGTTTTTCAGAATGTTGGACGCGTGATCCGATGCACTTTGATGCAGAATGCTGGCAAGCCGGTCATATCCGAAGACATCCCCTGTTGCATTTCGTCTTTCAGGGATGCCGTCGGTGTAATATAGAAGCACATCACCGGAACAAAGGGAGATAATTTCTTCGTGGAATGCTGTTCCCGGGTCAATTCCCAGTGGATAGGCGCCCTTTCCAAGCTCTGTAATTTTATTCTCATCTTTCCGGTAATGGAATAACGGTGGATGACCGGCGATGGAAAATCTCAGTTCCTTTTTTTCGGCATCGAGAATGGAGAAAATGAAGGACATGAACATTTTTCTTTGAGAAAACTGATATATGATTTTTCCCAGGGAGACCATGATATCACCCACCTGGTCGAGTTTTTCCGTATTGGTATAGAGAGAGCTCTTGGCCATGCTCATGAGCAGGCCCGAAGGAATGCCGTGTCCCGACACATCTCCCATGGCGATAGCCAGCTTGCTCTCGGATAGATGGATATAATCATAATAATCCCCCCCCACCTCGACGGCGGGTTCGCTCATGGAGGAAAACTGGAATCCTTTGAGCACGGGATCTGCACCCGGAAGCAGGGAAAGCTGGATTTTCTGTGCCTGTCTTATTTCATCCTGGATTCTCTGCCTTTCCAGTTGTTCCTTCTGCCGGCGAAGGGCGTCGACCTTTGCCAGTTCAAAGGATTTAACCTTCCGCTTATAGAAGCTCCACCCCAGGAAAGTCAGAGAAAGGAAAGTCAGGCTGTAAAACCACCAGGTCCGCCACCAGGGCGGGAGCAACGTAAAAGCGAAGGTGATTTCATCGGATTCCTGGAGTTCCCGATTCCGCGTCTTCACTCTGAAGACATAATCCCCGTGGGAGAGCGAATAGGTTCTGCTTTTCTCATGAGTGTAAGGGCTCCATCCCGTATTCAATCCTTCCAGATAGAAGGAGTAGGAAAGATTTTCAGGGGATGTCCGGAAGTTGAGCCCGGTGAAGGAGAAGGTTATATTTTTTTCTTTACGTGGGAATATCATGTCCGAAGGATTGACCAGTCGCCTCTCATCGGTCTGGACTTCCAGATCACCCATTTTCGGTGGGATCTCGTTCTGTTCAAAGTGGTCGATTCCCGATTCCGTCCGGATCCAGAGACTCCCCAGGCGGTCTATTGCCAGAGCCACCGTATTATTATCTGAGAGCCCGTCCTTACGAGTATAGGTAATAAAAGTGCCGTCACGGTAACGGGTAATCCCTCCGCTGGCCAGGGCGAACCAGAGATTCCCCTTTCCGTCCTCCACGATTTTTATGACTCTGTTTCCGCCCAGTCCGGTGGCAATATTATACACTTCCAGGTTTCCCCCTTCGATCTTTGCAATGCCGCGCTGGAGAGGGAGCCATAGAACTCCCCGGGAATCCTCGAACATGGGTCCTTCGATTTCTGCAATGTCATGCCGTTTGTAGGGGTAGGTGCGAACCTCTTCATCGGCAAAACAGATCAGCTCCTTTTCCGTACAAAACCAGATTTGCCCCCTGCTGTCTTCAAATTGAAGTTCCCCTGTTTTTCGGCCTTCCAGCTTGTCCGTGTAAGGCAGAAATTTAACCTGTCCATCCCGCCATCCGGCGAACAGGGGGCGGGGGTCCGACAGTTGCTCCTCAGGAACATTTGCATCCGGGCCAAGATCAATCCATACCCAGTCCCTGCTGTCATGGAAAAACGCCGTACTGCCCTGGTATTTTTCAGCCGGGCTTCCAGCGAGAGGAAATGTCCTCTTTTCCCCGTCGAACAGAATGAGCTCGCTGTTCGACGTGAGCCATAAATTACCTTTGTTATCCCGGAACATATGGTAGATTGAAAGGCCTTCCTCAGAAAATTTCAGATTCAGAAAAACGTGGTCCTTTTTGATCATATATAGTTTCCCTGCCGTGGATAAGGCATGGATGAGGCCTTTCCGGTCCTTTTCGATCATGGCGAAACGCGGGATCGGCTCCAGTTCCAGGGGGGTCTTGGTTTCCAGGGGAATTTTGATGCGGTCGAGCTCCCCGTTGATATTTGAGCGGTACAGGAATCCCTGTGCGGTAAAATAGTCCTGGAAAAACAAATCGTCATCGATCAGTTTTGCGTAAACGGGTGAAGCGGTAATGATCTTTTCGGTCTTATAACAGCGGTTGTCCGTGAACCAGCAGTGTCCTCCGTCCGTGGTAAAGATAAAGAGGTGATCCTCTTTTATAAACAGATTATTGATTTTTCCGGGGGGGAGTCCATCTTTTTCCGTATGGATTTTGAAATCAGCGCCGTCCCAGGATGCCAGTCCCTCATCGAGGGGAAAGTAAAGGTTGCCCTGGCTGTCCGACGCGATGATCCTTTTAACCATAGTCCCGACCTGGGCCGTTGTATCGGGCTTTGTCAGCGTGGCATGGTGGACGAAGTGGCCGGTCATTTCCTTGATCAGGCCATGATCACTCCCCACCCAGAGGATATCCTCCCGGTCTCTCAGAACCGCTTTCACGCCCTCCCGGGTCGATGGATTATCACTGATAGGTTCGAACCGGCTCTGCCGGAATGCGAAGCATCCTTCCTGGCCCAGGACCCAGATATGTCCTTCCTGATCCATAACCAGATCATTGATACGTCTTACGTCCAGGCCCTCCTCCTCACCCCAGAATTTTAACTTTCCGCCTGACCAGGACGATAGGCCGTTAAGCCCGCATCTGAACCAGATCTCATTGTCCGTCCTCAATTCCACCTGATAAACGATGCGGTCAATCAGCGTTTTTCCCACTTTGACCTGGATGAAACGGTCTCCCACCATCCGTGCCGCATGATTTTTTGTGCCCACCCAGAGCTTTCCATTGCTTTCAGCCAGTGCCGTTATATAAAGATCGGGCAATCCTTCATCCAGTGTGAAGAGCTGGACATGTCGCGAGGAATCCATCCGGCCAAGACCGCTGGTCTGGGTTCCGATCCAGACATTTCCACTGCTGTCCGGATGAATGGCGGAAATATTTTGATCGGAAATATCCGAGGGCAGGGGGATGCGGTTGAACAGCCCGTCTTTTTCCTGAAAGATACCGTCAACGGTTCCCACCCATAATCTCCCGTTCCGGTCTTCCGCGCAACAGGTAACAAAGGGAACCTGCAGACCCAGATCGGGACCGATCGTAATGAATTGTCCCTGTACGAATCGTTTCAGGATATTTCCCCCCCGGCTGTCCTGTATCTCCGAGCCTGCCTGGCACAGGACATGAAGCCGACCCGAGGATCCTTCGTATATGCTTTCAATTTGATCATCCGCCAATTCATCACCGGGAAAGTAATTTTGAAAATTTTTTCCATCATGCCTGCTGAGGCCCTGCCTGGTACCGATCCAGAGATACCCCTTTGAATCCTGATGCAGGCATGTCACCTGATTTGATACCATGCCGTCCGCTGTGGTTAATGGCGTGAATTCCTGCCCGGACACGGGAGAGGTCATTGCGAGGTATATGGAAAGGAGGAAAAAGCAGGCATGTAACCGGCCCATCATAATCCGATCACCTTTTTATTCAAGATAGCGCAGCAGATACGTCATTTCCGTCCTGATGGGAAAAGTCCCCAGGGTAGATTCCAGAAGAATGTCTCCCTCTATACGGCTTGTCAGTTCCAGGAGGATGCCCGTTGTGTTGTCTATCTTTTCTTCTCCCGTAATGGTCCCTGTGAAAGAAAGACTGGAGAACTCCTTGTAGCTAGCCTCCTGGCCGAGGCCCTGATATACGCCGTTGATCAGAACACGGACTACCTCCCGGGCTTTGATATATTCGACGGATTGAAGGGAGAAATCACTCTTGGTTACCAGATCAATGTTGGGTGTAAAACTGTCAAATGTGTAGGATTCCTCGTGTGTCCACTGATTTCCAAGGGTTACCAAATTTTCGGGAAGTGTGGTGAAAGTGAAAATGAGGTTGATCCGGTGGTTTTCCATCCCGTAGAGATTGAGCAGGAGATCATCCAGGCCGGTAAATAGGGTCTTTAATGTAGGGAGGAGAAGTCGGACTTCAGGGGGCAGTTCATCCGCGAACTTTTCAAGATCCGAGCCCTGTTGTTCCGGGAGGGAAGGGGCACTGCTTCCCAGTGGCCTGTTCTGGTCTGAGGAGGGAGAGACGAGCCTGCTTGCGATGATCTTCCCCAGAGGAGTGACCGTCATGGTCGCTTGAATTTTGTCATCAGATTCGGGGTGTAAGGGTTCGCCTGTCCTGCTTTCCCCGGGTAAGTTCACTTCGAAACCGGTGGATAAAATTTTATCCAGATCGACCTTGAAGTCCGTGAAAGCGATATCCGCTGAGCCGTCGCTGTACACATTCAAAATTTTCTGCGTAAACTGCTGTCTCACATTAAAATTCATCAGCAGCGTATTCTGGAGATAGATTTTGTAATACCGGATATTTTCGTAATTGAGCACCCGTCCCTTTTCGAATTTATATGCGAGTTTGATCTTCTTTGCCGGAGCAACGGACTCTGCTCTCTGGCGGGCTTCTGATACCTTTGTGTGTAAAAATAAGAGAAGTATACAAAATGCCACGAAGATAAGAGTTGGAAGCACCGATTCTTTCAATTGTTTACAAAGGAACAATGGCGGCCTTTCCTGAATATTTTTGTTTAATATTATCGTTTCTATCCCTTTTATTCAATACAATTTAATTCTACCGAAATCCATCACCTATTTTCCAAAAAATCGCTAATTTTAACAATGGATTCAGGTGATATAAATCCACTACCTATTTCTTAAAAATCTGTTCATTTTGACAGTGGAATTATGAGACCTGAATCCTCAACCTATTGTCCGAAAAATCGCTAATTTTAACAATGGATTCAGGTCACCTTAATCCACCACCGAATTTCAAGATATCATTTAAAAGTGGATTCAGGTCACCTTAATCCAGCACCGAATTTCAAGATATCCTTTAATAGTGGATTCAGGTCACCTTAATCCAGCACCGAATTTCAAGAAATCCTTTAATAGTGGATTCAGGTCACCTTAATCCACCACCGAATTTCAAGATATCATTTAAAAGTGGATTCAGGTCCATTTACCCCCCCTGTTTTTCCACGCATAAACCGTAAATGTCCGCATAGTCGTCTGCTGAACTGTTCTGGATCTTGATTTTCTGTATGGAGACAGGATAGGGCAGGGGCAACAGCACCGTTTCCCTTTTCGAAGGGCCCGGTCCTGAGGAGGGGATCGTTTTTATCAAGGGAGGGCCATTTACAGGTTCCAGAAAGACTCTGAGAAACTCCCTGTCCTCCAATGGCCCAGGATTCCCGCGTAGAACCAGGGTTACGAGATCGGTGCGGATGGTCCGGTGGAGGTGAAGATTCAGCATGTCTCCCGGTGATATGTGCGTGGACTGTGCGATTCCCTCATACCGGGCGCTGGTCCTCAATACAAGAGGAAGCACCGTTCCGGCCTTTTCCCGTCTTCTGGCCACTTTTCCCTTTGTCCCGGACCGCCCGAGCTTTTCTTTCAGGAGTACCTTGTTTTTATTTTCCGGCACCTTCCCCTTTTTCTCGACTGAAATGCAATCCACGGTCTGAACTGTCCTGGCGTCCCACCTGGTATAAAGAAGGTAAAAAGATAAGAAAAAAAAGAAAGAAAATGACAGCGCCGGTATAAGAAGGGACCGGATCTTTGCAAATAGTAAAGGCGCATACCAGGCTCGAAATAAGAGGGTCGTCAGAAGAAAAACAAGCAGGAGCAACATTCCGAAAGCAAGTGACAATCCTGATCCGAGAAAAAAGCTCTCTTGCAGAAAATCTGTAAGGCCGGAAAAGGTCAGGCTCGACAGGTAAAGTTTTTGGAACGCCGCCAGGGGCGGCAGCAGGCCTATGGTTTCAGTTTTCAAGGCGCCCGAGGCAAAAGCAATCACAGAAGCCAGATTTTTAAGACAGCCGTACACGGCGATGCCGAGGAAAGGGATTAAAATCCATTTTTTGCGCTTTGCTATGGTGTTCAGAAGATTCGCAAAACCGGCAGCGAAAAAGGGGACGGTGGAAATAAACCGTCTCGCACCGTAGCCGCCCACGCCGTACCAGTCGGCTTTGGCGCTGTTCAGGTAAAGGATGAGCAGGAAAAGGAAGGTACCGGAGATCAATAGCCTCCGGCGACCACCGGTCCAGAGAAAAAGACCGACAGTGCCCAGGAGAACCACCGGGGTGAAAGTGAAAAGACCCAGTCGCAAATTGAACAGCTGCTGGAACAGGGCCGGATCGGCCCATTGATGGAGTACGCTCATATCTTCCCCGGCGCTGTGAAGGGCAAAGAAAGAACCGTTCAATATTTTCCAGGTGATGATCTGTGGAGAAAAAGAGATGAAAAAAGCGATCATGAAAAGAAGCATTTTTTTATAGGCCCACCGTTTTTTTTCTTTCGCCTGAAACAGGTAGAGGACGGGAAAGAGCAGGAAGAGCGTGTTCTGCAACCGGACAAGTACCATCAGGCCGCCTGCCAGACCCATAAGGAGGGCCTGGTAGTGTTCTCCACTGTATCGCTGCACAAGGAACAGAAAAAGGATGACAGCGAAAAACGAGATGGCATGGGAAAAGGAAGGGAGCAGAAATGCAAAGGGAAGGAGAGGGGACGCAAGGAACAAAAGCACTGTCGACAGAAAAGCATGGGTGGGAGAAAAATAATATTTGAGAAAAGAGTAAAGAAGCAGGAGCCCGAAACCAACAAAGATCGTAGATGTCAGGCAGGCAACGAGCAGGTATTCACCGGAAAATCCGGGATATGCTTCATGCGTCCGGTCTTTTTCCAACAAGCGGTTTGCGCAATGAAACAGATATACCGGCGGGAGCCAGAGGGCGCCTGCACCGATGGGAAAGATGTTGTTTGTGAAACCGGTCTCTGTTCTTATCCCGAAATGAAGGGATGAAGGTGAAAAGGCCCTTTCATTATAAAAATTGATGTCGCCGTCGAAAATGATGGAGCGGGTGTAATCATAGTAGGCATAGCTGTCCAGGAGAAAACCCGGACGGAAGAGAAACACCATGAACAGAGAAAAAAGAAAAACAAGAACCAGCGGATACCGGTCGGAGCGTTCTGCGTGCATCAGACCCGGGGGCCGGGGGGGATGTTCTCCCATAGTTATCCTTCAACGGTGGAATTCTGCGAGTAATATGGCCTTACAGCGTTCAATCAAGGAGAAGCCATGCCGTTTGAAATGTTCGGGTGCAGTATAATTCACAGGAGGATCTCAGTCAATTATTCCCGCCAGACACTCTGATCGCGCATCCTTAGTAGAACAAATACATGTAAAATTACGAAAATACATAATATTATTGTGAAAATAATAGAAAAATACTAGTTTTCCATTGACATTACTGCCATATATAAAAAAAATGGAGAAATAGTCATTATGTAGGCTGTCCTGAAAAGGCTTGGTGCGACAGTTTCCTTCTTGAGAAGATCGAATAAAAACGACAAAGTGAGAATAAGGAGAAGGGCCTATGAAAATGCTAATCAACGGAGAATGGGTGGAACGAGATAAAAAAATAGAGGTTCGAAATCCTTTTGACAATTCCCTGGTGGATACGGTGCCTGAAGGAACCGTTGGGGATGTCGAAGCCGCCATGGAAAGCGCAGCGATAGGAGCAAAGATTGCAAAAGAGATGCCGGTGCATCAGAGGACCACGATTTTGAAAAAAGCAGCGGCCTATGTGGAGCAACGGTTTGAAGATTTCGCGCGCACCATCGCATCAGAGGGAAGCAAAACCATTAGAGAGGCTAGAAAAGAGGTGGGCCGGTGCATCAATACCATGACCGTTTCCGCCGAAGAAGCCAAACGGATCGTGGGAGAGACCATTCCTTTTGACAGCGTGGAAGGGTCTGAAAACAGATTCGGCTTCTACTACCGTTTTCCGATAGGTGTAATTTCCGCCATCACGCCCTTTAACGATCCTCTGAACCTGGTGGCTCATAAGCTCGGCCCCGCTTTGGCAGGCGGAAATGCGGTGGTTCTGAAACCCGCCACGGTGACACCCCTCTCAGCCCTGAAACTGGGCGAAGCCCTGACAGCATCCGGACTTCCGCCCCATGTTTTGAATATTGTGACCGGCTACGGAAACGTGATCGGTGATGCCCTTGTGACGGATGCCAGAGTGAGAATGATCTCCTTTACGGGCGGTCTTGAAGCAGGGCTCGAGATCACGAAGAAAGCGGGATTAAAGAAAATCGGCATGGAACTCGGTTCCAACACTCCGGTTATTGTCATGGACGATGCGGATATGGACCAGGCCGTGGAACTTTGCGTTTCCGGATCGTTCTGGGCCGTTGGACAGAACTGCATCGGTGTCCAGCGACTGCTCGTGCATGAGAAAATATATGACACCTTTGTGGAGCAATTTGTAGCACGGACCAGCCGGATGAAAACCGGTTATCAGCTTGATGAAGGCACCGATATGGGCCCCATGATCACTGAAAAGGAAGCCATTCGGATTGAAGAGTGGGTGGACGAGGCAGTCAGCGCCGGGGCGAAAGTTCTGACAGGGCACAAGCGGGATGGAGCGGTCTACCTGCCAACGGTACTGGCCGATGTCCCGGAGGGCGCAAAAGTGGATGTGGAGGAAGTCTTTGCACCGGTAGTGAATCTATACAAGATCTCATCTCTTGAAGATGGGCTCGAAAGGGCGAACAGCGTCAACTTCGGGCTTCATGCGGGTGTTTTTACAAAGAATATTGATACGGCATTCAAGGCTATAAAGGGTTTCGATGTGGGTGGCGTTATTATCAACGATTCATCGGATTATCGCCTGGATCTGATGCCTTTCGGAGGCGTGAAAGGAAGTGGACTCGGTCGGGAGGGCATCAAGTTTTCTCTGATGGAAATGACAGAACCGAAAGTGGTCTGCTTTAACCTGTAGAACCAAACGCATGCATCCGGCTGGCGGAAGCAGTGTGAAGCAAAGGAGGAGTCTTCATGGCGTTAAAGATTGTATTAATCGGTTTCGGCACCGTAGGGCAGGGGCTGGTCGAAATTCTTCAAACCAAAGCGGATGCCCTTAAAAAGCGATATGATTTTTCCGTCTGCCTGGTCGGTGTAAGCGACATGCTCAAAGGGGCCGTGGCCTGCGACAGAGGACTTGCCCCGGACACCCTGCTGGATCTCGTGAAACAGGGGAAACCCCTTGATGCCTATCCCAAATCGTCAGGGGGAGAAAGGGGAACTATCCATACAGGGTGGGATGCAGTGACAACCATCGAAAACACCGATGCGGACGTCGTATGTGAGCTTTCTTATACAGACCTTAAAACGGGCGAGCCGGCCATCACCCATTGCCGGAAAGCGCTGCTCAGCGGGAAATCCGTGGTGACTTCGAACAAGGGGCCGGCCGTTCTCGGATTGAAAGAGCTGCGATCCCTGGCGAACGAGAGGGGTCTTCACTTTTTCATCGAGGGAACCGTGATGAGCGGAACACCGGCGATCAACCTGATGGAGTTCTGCCTGGCCGGAAACGACATCCGGGAGATCAAGGGTATTCTCAACGGCACAACGAATTATATCCTGACTAAGATGGGCGAAGGGATGGATTATGAGGAAGCCCTGAAAAAGGCCCAGGAGCTCGGATACGCTGAAGCGGATCCCACGGGAGACGTGGAAGGTTTCGACGCCATGGCAAAGGTGGTTATTCTGGCCAATTGCCTGATGGACGGGAATCTCACGGCAGAGCAGGTGGAAAGGGAAGGGATCACAGGGATTACCAAAGAAGACATAGCCAGGGCCGCGGCGGAGGATAAGCGGTGGAAGCTCATTTCCCATTTAAAGCGAGAGGCGGATACCATTCACGCCTCTGTGAAACCCGTTGCGCTGCCCCTTTCAGACCCCCTCGCCGCCGTGACCGGCGCAGACAATGCTCTTACATACGTCACCGATCTCCTGGGAAAGGTAACCATCGTAGGCGCGGGAGCGGGAAGAACCGAGACCGGGTTTTCTATTTTAATCGACCTCCTCAGACTGCACAGACTGGGGAGGCAAAAGCAACAGGAGATTAAGCAAGGGAGGTGATTTTATGAAACAGAGCTTGATGGATAAATTGCAGCTTTCTCCCGTGGTGCTGGAAGAAATCAACCGCTTTCTGACCGATCCGGAGAATCCCCTTGTGGAGCGTTTCTTCAAAGTGGTGGACAAGTTCGGGGGCGTGGACGAAATCAACCGGAAGGCAAAGGATTCAGGAAAGCTGGAGAATTTAATGGCCCGATTGAAGTCAAAAGATTCACCTCATGTGGCAGAGCTTGAATGGCTGATGGAAGCGCGGGACAGGGGATCCTTCATCACTGTTTCCGATTACCGGAAAAAAGTGCTGGGAGACAGGGTAGAGAAATATTCCTTTGACGATACATTTGCCGTCACTCTGGAAATCAGCGCGCTGAACTTCTTTCCGTGGCTGATGAAAGAGGCGCGGCAGGCCGTCAAAAAGCAGGAGCTGATGCCGGGGCGATTCATAAAAGTCCGTTGCATGAAAGAACAGGAGGAGGATGGTGATCTGCTTGCCACTACCGCTGCAATCAAGATCATGGGATCCTCATTCTGCGAAACCCTGGACACGCGGGGAACGGACGGTTCGAATGTGCATCTCGGGGGGCCGGAGACAATAACGGGTTATTTCGGCGGTATCGGCCAGCCCAATGATTATCCCCTGAAATGGCTGGAAGAATATCTTTATTATTACACGGAGTACGGAATTCGGCAGGTCCTGAATATCAACTCTGGCACCATCCTTCTGGCCTATTTTATGAACAAGATTGGAATCCGCAACGAATTTAAAATATCTGTATATATGGGTAATGATAACCCTTATGCAGTGCTCTGGACACTGATGATGGCAAATCTGCTCAGATCGGATGACGGCAGGACTTCTCTGATCGGATTTAATTTTTCCAATTCCGTCAACAACGAAACCATCGAAATTTGCGCAGAGGTCCGCAGGGCCTTCGGTTTCGAGGATCTGGTTCGATTTGAACATCACATATTCGAGACATTCCACGGAATCGTCCGCCAGCCCTATGACCGCCGGGACGAGCTGATGGATCTTGCAGCAAAAGTCAGGAATATCAGCGCGAAACATGAGGGAGGAGAGCCGAAAATAGAGGAGACCCGGGAACATCCATCGAATATAATCGAGTATTTTCTCTCCAAAGAAGATATTGAAAAAAATCAGCTCATGCCTTTCCTTGAAAGGAGCTATCTGGACAAGCACAACGCTCTGAACAACACGGCAAAGGCGCTTACCGAAAGGGGCATAGCCATTATCGCGGCTCCGAACCTGCACAGGAAGCAATAGCCCGGCGGATAGCTCCAGACGCCGAAAGGGATATGCCCTTCAACGGAGAAAAATATGATCAAAGGTATTTCCGCTTTATACTGCAATCTTATGCGTGATTTCGAAGGATACTCCATCGGTAAAATGCTCAAGTATCTCGACGATCCATCGATCATATCTTTTGCCGGAGGCCTGCCCAGCGGAGAAATGTTTCCCGTAGAACTGGTCCGGGAGGCTGTGGAAAATTCACTGGGAGACCATGCAGAGGAGGTTCTCCAGTATGCGCCCATTCCCGGAGACCAGGCCCTGTTCGAGGCGATCATTGCTTACCTGAAAAAGGACAATATCCATGTCAGCAGGGAAAATATTTTAATTACCACATCAGGACAGCACGGCCTGGATCTGGTGGGCCGGCTATTCCTCAATCCCGGAGACACCATTATAACGGATCTTCCCACCTTTGCCGGAGCGCTTGTGGCATTCGAAATGGAAGCCCCGCAGGTCGTTGGAGTCCCCATCCAGCGGGATGGATCGGATGTGGAAGGTATGGATGCCGCAATACAGGATCTCATTTCTCACGGGAGGAAGCCAAAATTTATTTATGTGGTACCTGATTTTCAAAATCCTTCGGGTATCACCATGAGTCTGCCAAAACGGGAAAAGCTGCTGAAAATGAGCTACAGGTACAATATCCCGCTGGTGGAAGACAGTCCTTATCGTGAACTCCGATACCTGGGAGAACACCTCCCTTCGATTTATTCCATGGACAGGGAAGGGGGAAACGTGATCGGGATTTATACCTTTTCCAAGTTGTTTTGCCCGGGACTGCGGGTGGGATGCAACATCGGACCGGCAGAGGTGATCGAAAAGTTCGCTTTCATCAAGGGCGCCAATATTCTCTGCACACCCAAACTGAATCAGGATATCTGTACCTATTTCCTTACAAAATTCGATCTGGATACTCATTTCCGGAAATGCCAGGATTTTTACCGTAAAAAACTCAACCATTTCCTGGATATGATGGAAAAATATTTTTCTCCTGAACTGGGTGTACAGTGGACAAAACCGGAAGGGGGGCTCTTTCTGTGGATTACCGTGCCGGAACATGTCAATACAGAGGAGCTTTTCTTTGATGCCATAAAAGAGAAAGTCGCTTTTGTTCCCGGTAATGCCTTTTATCCGGCAGGGAAAGAAGCATTCAACACCATGCGCGTGAATTTTTCCTATTCCACCATGGAGCAGATAGAAAAGGGCATTGCCAGGCTCGCCCAAGTGATTCGGAAAAAATTATAATAAAAAAAAATATAGAAAACAGAATATGGAATCCAGAATTCTGTTTTCTATTCTTTTATTGTTTGACATAGAATATATAAATCGACGTGCCCATGAAAATGATGTAGAGCGTCATTAGAATGAAGCCTTTCAGCCTGCTCAGGCGATAACGGATCCGCATGCACACAAGCATGGTTGTGACGATAAACAGCATCCAGGGAAAAGTGAAATTGATGAACTTTGTATCCACATGCATGGGATTCACCAGGGAGGACATGCCGACGATCCAGAGAATGTTCAGAATATCCGCACCGATAATATTGCCGGCCGCGATCTGACCTTCCCCGTGCCTGGCGGCACTGATGCAGGTGCTTATTTCAGGAAGAGACGTGCCAAAGGCAACGATCGTCAGGCCGATAACGGCTTCTGAAATGCCGTAAAACCGGGCAATATCCGTTGCCGACTCGACAATGAAATAACTGGCAATAATGATCCCCGCCAGTCCGAATAAGAATTTGAAAACAATTTGCTTATGAGAGGTTTTCCCTGTTGCCTTGTTTTCATTATCAGTTCCTGTCGTGTTTTTCGCGTCTTTCTTCCGGCTTTTTCTTCGTTTTTGTTCATTGCGGATCAGGAACGCGAAATAGCCGAACAGCAAACACAGAAGGACAAGCCCTTCCGGACGGCCGATCGTTCCGTTCAGGGCTAACAGGTAGGTCAGAATCGCGACGGAGATAAGAAACGCACCGGCTGTCCGCAAAACATCCCGGTCAATGAGGATGAATGTCGGGGCCAGGATGGCGGCAAGTGCCAGCGCCAGGCCGTCGTCACAGATGACGGATCCGAGGGCGTTCCCCAGGGCGATCTCCGGCTGACCTCTGTAAGCGGCTATGATGGAGACGGCAAATTCGGGCGACGTGGTGGCGAGACTGACCAGGATAATGCCGATGATGATTTTAGGGATCCCCAGAAGTTCAGCTATAGACGAAGCACTGCCTACAAAAATATCGGCACATTTGAAAAGAAATAAAAAAGAAACAATGAGAATTATGAAGTCTTTAACAATATCCATGAATTTCGTGACGACAGGTCTTCACTGGAGCGGGTAAAAGATAAGACGGCCCCTCATTGGAAAAGTTCGCCCATCAGTTTTTTAAAGTCGATTCCCCAGTCTGTTCCTTCCGGTTTATCCACCAGCTTGATTCCCCTTTCCTCAAGGCAGTCTCTTATCGCATCCGCCTCCTGCCAGTTGCGGTTTTTCCTTGCCGCGTTCCTTTTTTCGATCTGTGTCTGAATCTCAGCCGCATCCAGGTTGCATTCCCGGATAAATATCTCCCGGACTTCTTTCAAAAACTGACCGGGAGGAAGTATGAAGAGGCCGAGCACAGCGCCAATTTCTCTGATGCTTTCAGCAATGCTTTTAAGCGTAAAGACTTTTTTTCGCACCTTGATTTTTTTGGAGGCCAGCAGGTCGTTGGCATACTTCATCACATTGGATAGATTCGCGATGGCTACGGGGGTGTTCAGGTCGTCATCCATGGCGGTTGTAAAATCCGGGATGATCTGATTGACCATGGTTTCATCCCGCAGCTTATCCTCGAACTCCGGGGTCGATTCGACGAGATCATCTATTTTTTTGAGGGTGGTATAAAAATAGTTGAGACGGATATATCCTTCAGCAAAAGATTCCTTTGAGAAATTGATGTTGGATGAGTAATGGAAGGTAAAAATATTAAACCGGATGACCTGGGGGTGGAATTTCCGAACCCCATCCCGGACAGTCAGATAATTTCCCAGAGATTTGGACATCTTCTGGCCTTCCACAGACAGAAGGCCGTTGTGAATCCAGTAGGAAGCAAACTTTTTTCCTGTGCCTGCCTCGCTCTGGGCGATTTCATTTTCATGATGCGGAAAAATCAGGTCAAGGCCCCCGCCGTGTATGTCGATCCGCTCCCCCAGAAATTTCATGGCAAGCACCGAGCATTCGATGTGCCAGCCCGGCCTCCCTTTGCCCCAGGGAGAGTCCCAGGACACACCCTCTGTTTCTTCCCGCTTCCAGAGGATAAAATCGAGGGCATCTTCCTTGGCCTCGTCCGGTTCAATTCTTGCCCCGCTCCGCAATTCCTCGATGTTCCGGTTGGATAGTCCACCGTAATTCTTGAATTTTCTTACGGAAAAATAGACATCGCCTTTGTCGGTCACATAAGCATATTTCTTTTCCACCAGAACCGAAACGAACGCCACGATGTCCGATATATGGTCCGATACTTTGGGTTGAAAAGTGGCTGGCTTGATATCGAGCAGTTCAAGGTCGTGGTCTGTCTCCTCGATCATCTGCCGGGATAGCTCCAGCGGCGTAATGCCCAGCTCAGCGGCGCGGTTGATGATTTTATCATCCACATCCGTATAATTTCGGATATATGTGACATCAAAACCCCGGTATTCCAGATAGTTCCGGAACATGTCGTAAATCATGGCCTGCATGGCATGACCCAGATGGCAGACATCATAGACGGTCACGCCGCAGGAATATATTTTTACCTTGCCCGGTTCCAGGGGGATAAATTCTTCTTTCTTATTGGTATAGGTATTGAGAAATCGCATGCGTCAACCTGTTCAGTATATGGATCCACCTGAAGTCAAAATATACCATATATTTGCTCCATTTGGATAGCATTTTTGATGATCGGAAAGAGAAGTCAGGGGTCAGGAGATAGAATGGGAAAGTATGTTGAAATATTTAAATTATGGTGCCGAAGGGGGGATTCGAACCCCCACACCCAGCGGGCGCCACCCCCTCAAGATGGTGTGTCTACCAATTCCACCACTTCGGCACCTTTTTCATCTATTCATCCGTGTCAGCGGGTGTATCTTCACCGGAATTTTCCGTTTGCGGCGTTTCCTCTTCAGTTAGCGCAACCTCAAAAGAACCTTCTTCCGCAACAGCATCCGCTCCTTCTTCAGCACCGGTCGCCAGCGGGTCGGATTGTTCCGACCGGGGAAGCGTACTCTCAGCAGCGGGAGGTATCGCTTCCTCTATTTCATCCCCTATGATAGATTTTTTCTGAAGACTCACAATGGATAGTCCCAGGGAAGTCACCATGAAGACGATAGCGGATATGGTGGTCAGCTTGGATAACAAGGTGGCAGCCCCGCGGGAACCGAATGCGGTTTGCGATCCCATGCCGCCGAAAGCACCGGCCAGGTCCGCACCTTTGCCCGCCTGGAGCATTACTACAAGGATGAGAAATATAGCAACCACAACATGGATTAGGATAAGAATGGTTGTCATGAAAACACTACCTCCCGGCTTGAACGATTTCTGCGAAAGATTCTGGCTTCAAACCGGCGCCCCCGACAAGGGCGCCGTCGATATCAGGACTTGCCAGAAGTTCACCTGCATTAGAAGGCTTTACACTGCCTCCATACTGGATCCTGATTATATCAGAAATTTTTTCGCTGTACAATTCCCCCAATAACGCTCTGATCATGGCATGCACCGTCTGGGCCTGTTCGGTGGTGGCCGTCTTTCCTGTGCCAATAGCCCAGACCGGCTCATAGGCTATGATGAGCTGTCCGATGTCCGATGCTTCAAAGCCTTTTAAGCCGTTCCTGACCTGCGTTTCTACCACTTCCTGCGTCTTGCCGGCCTCCCGCTGTGCCAGTGTTTCCCCGATGCAGAAGATAGGATTAAGCCCGTGCTTCAGGGCGACTATCAAACGATTATTCACGGTCTCATCGGTCTCCCCGAAGTACTGTCTTCTTTCAGAGTGACCAACGATGACGTGAGTACAATTCAGGTTGTTGAGCATAGCCGCAGAAATCTCTCCTGTAAAAGCACCTTCTTCTTCAAAGAAAACATTCTGGGCGCAAAGCCGGATGTTCGTTCCGTGCAGTGCCTCGGACAGGCTTTCAAGCGCTGTATAAGGCGGCGCCAGGATGATTTCCACCGTGGCGATATCCCTGACCAAGGGAAGAAAGCTTTCCACATACTCCAGCGCTTCATCTCGATTTTTATGCATTTTCCAGTTGGCGGCAATAACCGGCTTTCTCATTGTCACGCGCTCCTGTCTCCCGCATGATGCCGCATTTCAGAGGGAACCATGCGGGGATACCCTCATTTTTTGTCCGTCAAAACCTCGATGGCAGGCAGCACCTTCCCGGCGAGGAAGTCCAGGGAGGCCCCGCCCCCCGTGGAAACATGGGTGATCCTGTCCACCAGACCCGCCTGCCTGACAGCGGCCACGGAATCTCCGCCTCCGACGATGGTTGTGCCCGAACTTTCCGCCAGTGCTTGCGTTATTTCCAGCGTGCCGCGGGCAAAAGGGGTCATCTCGAAAATACCCATGGGACCGTTGCAGACGATGGTTCCTGAGTTTTTAACATACCCCGCATACTTTTTAATAGTCTCCGGTCCGATATCCACACCGGCCCAGCCCGGGGGAATCTCTTTCCCCGTGATGACCCTGGTCTGCGCCCCGGGATCTATTTTATCGGCGATCACCGTATCGAAGGGGAGCACAAGATTGACCTTTTGCGCCTCCGCCTCTTTGAGAATATCCGCGGCCAGAGAAATTTTTTCTTCCTCCAGGAGGGAGTCGCCGATTTTAAAGCCCTGGGCCCGGAAAAAGGTATATGTCATTCCCCCACCGATGAGAAGATTGTCTACCCTGGGCAGAAAATTTTGAATGACATCAATTTTCCCGGATATTTTGGCACCCCCGAGGATGGCGGTCAAGGGTCTTTCCGGGTCAGAGACCGCGTTTCCCAGGTACCGGATCTCTTTTTCGATCAGAAAACCGGCGGCTGAGACATCGAAAAAAGAGGTAATACCCACGGTCGATGCATGCGCCCTGTGAGCCGTACCAAAGGCGTCGTTCACATAACGTTCCATTCCTGTCGCCAGCGCCTCACAGAAACCGGGATCATTCCCGGTTTCTTCCTGGTGGAATCTGAGGTTTTCGAGGAGCACTATTTCACCGTCCTCCAGCCGGCTTTTGATGGTGTTCACCTCCGGTCCGATGCAGTCCTTTGCAAACAGAACTTTCACGTCGAGAAGGGATTCCAGCCTTCTGGCCACGGGAAGGAGGCTCATCTCCTTCACCACTTTTCCTTTTGGCCTGCCGAGGTGGGATGCGAGCACCACCCGCCCTTTATGCTCCAGGGCATATTTGATCGTGGGGAGTGCGGCACGGATCCTCGTATCGTCCGTGATGTTAGCATCTTTATCCAGGGGCACATTGAAATCCACCCGGATGAAGAGCAACTGGGATTTCAGATCGAGATCCGCGACAGATAATTTATCAAGCATTTTCGTACCCTACAGACTCGAAGCCATATATTTGATGAGATCGATAGTTCTACAGGAATAGCCCCATTCGTTGTCATACCAGGCGAGCACTTTCACCATATTGTTGTCGATCATTTTCAGGAAAGGCGCGTCCACAATGGAAGAGTAACCTGACCCATTAAAATCTATCGAAACAAGATTTCCTTCTTCCACATGGAGATAATTCTGAAGATCGCCGGCAGCGGCCTTTTTCAGGGCGGCAATGACGTCTTCTGCGGATGTTTCTTTTTTGAGAAGCGCCACCAGATCAACCAGCGAAACGTTCGGCGTGGGAACCCTTATGGACAGGCCGTCCAGTTTCCCCTTCAGCTCGGGTAAAACCAGTGCGACTGCAGCGGCCGCACCTGTAGTGGTGGGTATCATGGAGAGAGCGGCGGCCCTGGCCCTTCTCAGATCTTTGTGCGGGAGATCGAGGATTCGTTGATCATTGGTGTAAGCGTGAATGGTTGTCATCCAGCCCTTCTCAATGCTGAAATTTTCATGAAGCACTTTTGCTACAGGCGCCAGGCAATTCGTCGTGCAGGAGGCGTTAGAAACGATGTGATGCTTATCCGGTATATAATCTTTATCGTTCACTCCCATAACCACCGTAAAGTCCGGATCTTTGGATGGCGCGGAGATCACCACTTTCTTTGCGCCTCCCTTGAGATGCAGGGATGCCTGGTCGTGTGTTCGGAAAAGCCCTGTAGACTCAACAACAATGTCGGCACCCATATCTTTCCATGGAATGTCTTTTGGATCTCGGAGGGCGGTGACCCTGAAGTTTTCGTTGTCGACCGTGATAGCGTCTCCCGTGGCCCGCACATCGGCGTCGAGCACACCATGGACAGAATCATACTTCAGGAGATGGGCCAGGGTTTTCGAGTCGGTAATGTCGTTGACTCCCACGAAGTCAATATCCGGATCTTTTAATCCCACTCTGAACACGTTTCGTCCGATTCTTCCGAATCCGTTAATCCCTATTTTAATAGCCATATACGCCTCCTTATGTCTCATTCATGGAAAAATTTAAAATGCGTTGATAAATATTTTCCAGCTCGATCAGACACGATTAAAAGGAAAGCATTTTACCCCATTTGCATAGGAAGGTCAACTTTTTTTCGACCCGAGCAATCTAACCGGACATCCCGGCGATACCATAAGATAAAAGAGCGTATTTTCATAGAAAACAACGGTTTTTTTACATTGATTTCTCCAGGGAGTTATCATACAATCTCCCCTGCATTTTGTGCCGGGGATAGTGGGAAAATGCCCGGCAAAGGCGTGACGCTCCGTTTGATGCTTTGAAAACAGAACCATTTCTCCTGATTTTGAAGCGGGCGGGCTATTGTAAAGGGAAGACGATGAAACCGGTCATAGGCATAAGAAGGGAAGACAAAAATAAATGGGAACGGCGGGTTCCCCTCATCCCGGAAGATCTGGCAGATTTCATATCACAGGGTGTATTGGAATGCCTGGTGCAGCCGTCCGGGATTCGTGTTTTCCCTGATCAGGACTATATCCGGGCAGGCGCTCAAATCGAGGAGGATCTGTCTCCCTGTAAAGTGGTTTTCGGCGTCAAGGAATTCCCCCTGGATTTCATTAAACCTCATGGTACGTATATGTTTTTTTCCCACGTGATTAAGGGGCAGGAATACAACATGC
>Ga0209013_10001524_pt1 | contig 21400 bp, 21 predicted proteins | sample Cruoilmetagenom2_FD_187291 | JGI IMG/M metagenome (GOLD analysis project Ga0209013, IMG submission 187291) | Oil polluted marine microbial communities from Coal Oil Point, Santa Barbara, California, USA - Sample 2 (SPAdes) (version 2) | ecosystem: Environmental > Aquatic > Marine > Oil seeps ...
CTAACCTCGGCTACAAACCCCGCCACAAAGAAGGATATTTCCCAACTCCACCTACCGACTCATATCAGGACCTTCGCTCAGAGATGGTTATAGAGCTTGAGAACCTGGGCATTGCAGTTGAAGCGCACCATCACGAAGTTGCAACAGCCGGACAAGCAGAAATCGATATGAGATTTGGTCCTCTTGTTGAAATGGGCGATCAAATGATGTGGTATAAATACGTTGTAAGAAATGTAGCCAAGAAATACGGTAAGACTGTGACATTTATGCCTAAGCCGGTTTTTGAGGATAATGGCTCAGGAATGCACGTACATCAATCAATATGGAAGAAAAACAAACCATTATTCGCTGGTAAAGGCTATGCAGGTATGAGCGAAATGGCTATGCACTATATCGGCGGAATATTAAAGCACGCTGGAGCAATTTGCGCATTCACAAACCCTACTACCAATTCATACAGAAGACTGGTTCCTGGATTTGAAGCTCCTGTTAACCTAGCATATTCAGCAAGAAATAGAAGTGCGGCAGTCAGGATTCCAATGTACTCACCAAGCCCTAAAGCAAAAAGGATAGAGACCAGGTTCCCGGATCCTTCGTGTAACGGTTATCTCGCATTTTCAGCCCTGCTTATGGCAGGACTGGACGGGATAGAAAAGAAAATCAATCCTGGCGATCCGCTGGACAAAGATATTTACGCTTTGGGACCAGAGGAGCTTGCTGGTATTCCATCTGTTCCAGGGTCACTGGAAGATGCTCTTAAGGCACTTAAAGATGACCACGAGTTTCTCCTAAAGGGCGATGTTTTTACAGAGGACGTAATTGAAACCTGGATCGATTATAAAATGGAAAATGAAGTTAATCCAATGAAACTAAGACCAGTACCTTATGAGTTCATGCTCTACTACGATGTATAAAAAGTAGAAAAAACTCTTAAGATAAACAAAAGCAAAAAAAGGCGGCAGGTTGTTAAAACCTACCGCCTTTTTTATTTCCGGATGAGAATATCCAAAACGATAATCACTATCCAGCAATTTCTTAAACTCACACTAACCCAAAAATACAATTCAGAACTAGCCGTCAACTATTCAACAAAGGCCTGAATCCTATTTGTATGAAATTTCATCTATAAATAGTGAAAGTAAAATAGGAAGGTCAGAAATATGATTAGAAAATCTATTATGAACAATTTAGAAATCAAAATACCTATTCTAGGTTTATTACCACTGGTACTTTGCGTTTTTTATGCACCGTCAGCGTTTGCTAATGAAGGATGTACGAATGATGAAATCTCAATTACAAAGCTTAGCCTAGATAAATCCGATGATGCGACAATCAACCAAGTCATAGACACAAATGATATTGCACTGAAAAAGGAAATTAAGTTATTGCCCGATTTAAATGACGGATGTTATGTAGACGGTATTGAATTAGCCAGGGTCCAAATAGATAACACCGGAGTCGAGGAAACAGGATTCATCTATACAAAGACGGTTACGCCTGAATATGAAACAGAATCTATAAAGGCAGGAGATATTCTCCGCTCAATACCCAGCATATCTACTGAGGACAATAAGACTCTCGGGCTTATTATCCCTCCATTTGCATACTTCGCTAAAAAATTCTAGAATCTGAAAGTTGCAGACATACCCCTTGGCCGCTGAACAGAAATTAGTATTATATAAATATTATTGCATTATTTATACATTGTTCTACTTAGAAAGCGACATAGGCAATCTACAATACTTTAGTGAACTATTTAGAAACCCTACGATAAGATAATGATAATTAAGATCACTGCCGCGCCGATAGCCATGAGTGTTGCATAGCTCCGTATAACACCTGTCTGGGCAGTTTGTAATGTTAGGGCCATCTCTTTTACAATATTAGCAATACCATTCACCGACCCATCTATATAATGTATGTCAAAATCAGACGCCTTTCTCGACAAATAGGAAAAGGGCTGTACAAAAATATAATTGTATAGCTCATCAACATACCATTTGTTTAAAGAAGCCTCGTAAAGGGGCTCAATATCCTTAGCTACTTTCTCCGGAGCTGAAGGCTTTATGTAATAGAAATAAAACGCAATTATTATTCCAAGTCCGGCTCCTCCTATTGAAAACCCTACAAGAGCCCAGTGTCCAAATAGATGATGTCCGACTTCCTTGGCATTATCAATGAGAATAGAGCTTGATACAAAGTGCTCAAACAAATTAGTATCATGGAGCCCAACCACCTTACCCATAAAGTCTGGCACGCCAATATATCCGCCGAGTATGGAAAGCACGGCCAGTACCATAAGCGGGATAGTCATTGTATAAGGAGATTCGTGTATATAGCGCCTCAAGGTATCGGAAACCCTTGTTTTGCCTTCGAAAGTAAGAAGATAGAGCCTCAACATATAAAGCGCCGTAAGCACAACTGTAATAAGCGCTATTATCCAGTGAATTGTATAACCCCTGTCATATAAAGCAGCTAAAATTTCATCTTTGCTGAAAAACCCTGATAAAAACGGCACACCTGCAATTGCTAGAGTGCCTACTAAAAATGTAATAGCGGTAATCGGTATTAATTTTCTGAGACCACCCATTTTCCTAATATCCTGCTCCCCTGAAAGTGCATGTATTACACTTCCCGATCCGAGAAACAAGAGAGCCTTAAAGAATGCGTGCGTAACAAGATGAAATAATCCCGCAGCATAGGCCCCTACGCCGATTGCCATGAACATATATCCGAGCTGGCTCACGGTAGAATAAGCAAGGACCTTTTTTATATCGTTTTGAGTAAGGGCAATAGATGCGGCTAATATTGCAGTAAAAGCTGCAATGGATACTACAACCATCTGGGCTGTGGGAGACTGTGAATAAAACACATTGCACCTGGCCATCATATAGGCGCCTGCTGTTACCATAGTGGCGGCATGTATAAGGGCGCTTACAGGAGTGGGACCTGCCATCGCATCCGGCAGCCAGACATAGAGCGGGATCTGAGCCGATTTACCGACAGCTCCTACAAAAAGCAAAAGCCCGATTGCAGTAATAACAGCAGCAGGGACAGCGCCCATAAAAGAAGGGTCCAGAGCCATGCCAAAAACTTCCTGATAATTAACTGAACCGAATATAAAAAATATTAGAAATATGCCTAAAATAAAACCAAAATCCCCTATCCTGTTTACAATAAAAGCTTTCCTGCCTGCATACGCTTTTTCCGTGTCTTCGTACCAAAATCCTATCAATAGAAATGAGGCCAGGCCCACCCCTTCCCATCCTACAAACATAAGTGGGAAATTGTTACCCAGAACCAGAATCAGCATAAAGAAAACAAATATATTGAGATATGTGAAGTACTTTGCATATGCTTTGTCATGATGCATATAACCTATTGAATAGATATGTATCAGGAAACCGATCCATGTAATAATAAGGGCCATTACGCAAGAGAGGGTGTCGAAAAGGAATTCAAAGCTAACTGTAAATTCTCCGGAAGGGATCCATACAAATAGCTCCTGTACAATCTGTCTTTCCGAAGGATCAAGCGATAGTAACTGAACGAAATAGCAGGTAGAAATTATTGCCGAGATTAATACCGCACCGCAACCTACAATGTTGGCGATACTGTTTTCAGTGTGTTCATCACCTCCACATACCTTCTTCCAGAACCCGGATGCAAATAAAAAACCGTTTATAACGGCTCCAATTAGAGGAAATAGAACTATCCAAACTATCATTTCGAATTATCCTTTAAGAATCTTTAATACATCGATATCAAGAGTTTCTCTATGTGAGTATATAGATACAAGCAGCGCTAGTCCTACGGCAACCTCAGCTGCCGCAACAGTAATAGACATGATCATAAAGACATGCCCCGTCATATCCCCCAGAGCCCTGGAAAAAGCTACAAAGGCAAGATTCGCTGAATTAAGCATTAATTCAAGCGACATCAGAACTATAATCAAATTTTTTCTGGCAATTACACCATAAGCGCCGATTACAAAAAGAATGGCGCTCAATACCAGATAATGTTCAATAGATACGTTCAACTCAGTTTGCCCTCTTCTTTGCTATTGCAACCACACCAATAATTGCAACTAGTATCAATATTGAAGTCAGCTCAAACGGGAGCAAATAGTCGGTGAAAAGAGTCGTTCCAACACCTTCTACCGTCCCAAAACCATCCGTATTAGAAGTACTGATATTACTTAAGGAAATCCCCTTCTTGAAACCCAGGCTTGCAAAATATCCAACAAATAACAGGACGGCCAGCAGCATACTCACTTTAAAAGGCAAATTTTGCGATTCAAACTTTAAAGCCTCCGATTTCAAATTTAAGAACATTACTGTAAATAGGAATAAAATCATAATTGCCCCTGCATATACAAGTATCTGTATAACAGCAACGAAATGGGCTAGAAGAAGTACAAAAAGCACCGCCGTTGAAAATAGTGCAAGAACTAAAGAAAGCGCACTTGATACCGGATTTCTAAAAGAAATGACCAGAAGTGCACCAGCCAACGCAAGCGCCGCAAACACGTAAAAAACTACAGTTTCCAAGCTGTTTATATCCTCCTGGTAGAGTATTCACCTTTAGGTCTATGAAGTATATTTGGAATGAAAAGATAGTCAAACAATTGGGAGATTTAATGCTTTAAAAATGCAGGATGAGACCCTGAAACAAGTTCAGGGTGACGGAAAACTCCAGATACTTCCTCACCTAAAGGATTTTATTAATCCGCTGTGATCCGCTTGCCTTCGAAGGTGACGGGACCGAATGTATTGATCGGCACTTCGTCGGGATCGAGAGGGTCTTGGTCGGAGCTGAATATCTCGACAAAGACTTCCCCTGTAAATTTGTCAAAGTCCTTATCGAAGATCCCTGTAAAAGTAGAGCGTCCGTAGCCTGTGAAGGCTCCCGTATCGAGTTCATATGTAAAGTCGAGCGTTTTGATTGTAATCTCCCGCTTTCCGGTGTGCTTCCAGGCGCCCTGCTGATCGCCGAAAGCTTCGGGACCCTCCATCTGACCGGAATTTTGACTGAGCGCGGTACCCCGAGTTGTAAGTGTTAGTATCTGTTGGAATCCGTCACTTTGCCTGAGGATGTAGCTTCCTACCGCTTTCTTTCGCAAGTCTGCATGGGCTTGGGTGGTGAGTATTAACCCAAACGCGGCGGGTATCAAAACCCCCAGCGCAATGTAGAATAAAACTTTTCGAGTTCTCATTCTGCATCCTCCTTTTTTGTTGTGTAACCAGAGATTTGCTATCGGACCAGTATGATAAAATTTACATCAAAAGTTGTGATTTTACATCGGTATTATAGTCCTATGATCATTGCAAGTAAAGGGGATAGGGGGATTGAAACAGTGTGTTTTGTTATCTGCTCCTAATTACACCTACCCTATCGCAGTACTTCTCTATCGGGCACCGGGAGCAGAATGGGGATATTGGACGGCAGAGGTGCTGTCCGAAAGAAACGAGGAGGCTGTTGTAGTCGATCCAGTATTTCTGAGACAATTTTTTACGTAAAACCATCTCGGTCTCAAGCGGATCTTTTGTCTTTATGTAACCGAGGCGGTTTGAGATCCTATGAACATGGGTGTCCACACATATACCGGGCTTGTTATAGCCAAGCGTGACTACCAGATTGGCTGTCTTGCGCCCTACTCCCTTGAGCTTCAGCAGCTCATCTATTTCGTCAGGCACTTTTGAGCCGTATTTGGAGAGAAGATCGTGACAGATCGATCGAATATTTTTTGCTTTAGTTTTGTAGAACCCTACTGGATAAATTGCCTTAATAATCTCTTTTTCGGTAAGTCCAAGCATGTCCGAAGGATTATCGGCGAGTTTAAATAACCTCTTAGACGCCTCGGCTGTAGTCTCGTCTTTAGTGCGGAGACTTAGAACCGTCGAAACCAATACCTTGAACGGATCGTTGGAAGTTTCGGCTACAAGAGTAACAATAGGGACATCCCATTTGGGAGTCTCACTTGCCAAAATCCTTACTATTTTATGAATATCATCGGCTTTCATTTGTACGTCCAGCAAATGATAATAACATAGAAATCAATATTTTAGATCGCTTTAGGGAGTTAAAACATAACCGGGCAGTGGGCTAAAATACCCCTGCCCGGTTATTAATCTGATAAGCAAGTTAATTCTGTGAATTGCTTAGTGGTTGTAAACATCCATAAGGCTCCTTAATACCGGAGCTGATTTTGACCTTTTGATTCTCTCAAGTGCCTTTTTCTCTATCTGTCTTATTCTTTCTCTTGTTAATTTGAATTTCTTTCCTATCTCATCAAGCGTATATGCAGACTCATAACCTATGCCGAACCTCATCTTAACAACTTCCCTCTCCCGCTCGGTCAGCCTTAGAAGAGCGTTGTTTATATTGCCGGGTATTGAAATCTCAGCGATTATGCTGTCTACAACGAGTGAACTTGAATCCTCTACAAAATCCAAATAAGTTGATTTCTCCCCATCATAAACTGGTGTGTCCAAACGCACGACTCTATTGCCGCTAGACTCAAGAATTCTTTTAACATTCTCTACACTCATCTGAGCCTTTTCAGCTATTTCCTCAGCTATGGGTTCTCTTTCATTTCTTTCTGTCAGCATCTTTTTTACGTATCTGACTTTGCCTGCTTTCTCTAGTAAATATGCGGGCATCTTTACAGTGCGCGTTTGATTAAATACTCCTCTCGTCATAGCTTGATTAATCCACCAGCATGCATATGTTGAAAATCTGTACCCCTTAGTATGGTCAAACCTTTCGACCGCTTTTATAAGGCCTAAATTCCCTTCCTGAATTAGGTCCAAAAATGGAATGCCTCTCCCGGCATATCTCTTAGCCATGCTAGCAACCAGTCTAAGGTTGGATTTAACAAACCTGTTTCTAAGCTGCATTGCCTTATTAATAGCCGCTCTATGCACACCTACCAGCATCTTAAGACGGGGTACTTCTTTTAAATCCTCCAGCTTCTTAGAATTCTTGTATGAACGTGCTGCATTCTGGAGATAATCATTTACCTGAAACTCGATTTTCCCGGCATCATCTTCTAGTCTCTTGCCTAGAGTATTTTCAATAATTGTCTTAATCTCTTTTGCTTTTGACTCACAGCATTTTATTTTCGCAGCAACTAGTGATTCTTCCTGAGGAGTTAATAATGGTTCAGTACTTACTTCTTGGAAGTAAGCATTTACAAGTCTAAGATCATGATTTTTGATATCAATTTCTTTCTCTGGTTTCTTAGTTTCTATAGTAACTTGCTCAGTATCTAGAGTTTCATCCTCGAAATAGTCATCAGCGTCTTCAAGCTCTTTACGCGTGAAGTCCTCTGCAACTGGTTCTATGTGGGTTTCTACCTGGTCAACCTCGTAACCATCGAATGCTTGACTATATTCTGGGTTTTTTAGCATTTTCCTCTCCTTCTAAATTAGATGTAATATTGCGTATAATAGATGCATCTACGGAATATTGATGATATTAATATAAACTAATACGATTAAGATTTGGTTTCAGATTTAAGTAAAATACTTAAAAAAACATTTCCAGCAACAAAATTTGCAGTAATATTAGCCTGTTACAATTGGCTGAATATATGGAATTACATGATATAAACCGGAGTTTTGATAGAAAAAGCTAAGATAATAGGAAAAATTCAGCTATTGAACAGTTGATTTGTCGATATTGCCTGAGGTTTTGGTTCTTATATCTTCCCACTTGTGAAACAATAGCCTGAGTGAAGTAGAAGCATTCTCAAGCTGTCCCTTACTCAAAAGATGAAGAAAATCCCACATCTCACCCACCGACTGTTCACTTTTTAGCCTGGCTGGGTGTATAAAAGAGCAAAGTTCCCCGTAGTTCAGGACTATAAAACCAGATTTGTCAAAATCGGATAACCATGTTTGAAGATCACTTAAACCCTGACTCATGACGCTTAAGTTATTGGCAAATAAAAATTGTAACTTGCTCTGTTCATAATTTTCGAAACAGTTAGATAAAATCTGCAAAGCCTCATCTATTCTATCAAGCGCTGTTTGGATTTTCGTATCATAGTGAACTGCATTAAAACCCCAAGAAGTATAGAGTGATTGTCTCTCATCCTCGCTAAACAATACAAACCAGTCTAGGGGTATGATATTTTCTGAGTGCGATGTATGTGCTTTGGAAAACATTGGAGCTAGATAATATTTCCCATCTTTATCTTTCATAAAATAACAGTCTTCTATTTCTTCCTTCTCTATATCTAAATGTGAAGACATAGCGTTTCTAAAGGCTTCATACTCATTTCCGAACCAGACTCCGTATGGAGACGTAGGTCCTCCCCAATATTGTTCATAAAACTGGACATATTCTTTCCAGTAAGACCTTTTATCTACAAAACTATCTATTGGTTCGTATATAAGAATGCTGCTTATAGCCATAATAAAGTAATAAACTAAGTACAGTGCAAAATCAATCACAATGAATAATAACCAAGCACTTTGTAATCAGCATAAAAGAACAACCAGCTTTAGATTCGGTAAAAATACAGCTTGGAAGTTTGACAACTGCTTTAAATCCAGCGTAATATCTTTTTATGGCTGATATATCACTTGAAGACATTATAAAGGAAGCTAAGAAAAGAAAAATTGATCTTGGGGAAGATCCTGAGAAGACAATTAAACTCTCTGCCAGACTAGGTCTAATCCAAAACCCAAAAGACAGAGATCGACTCAGGATGGCAAGTCAAAGACAACCCTCCTATTCCCTGAAAGAACGATAGACAAACTGGCGCATATTAAGGCTCTAAAATCTGAGGGGCTTAGCCCGGATGAAATAAAAGATAGTTTCGCCCTCCAATATGTACAGGGGGCTTTACAAGACCTGCTTGATAACGCCGATGGCGATAAGGTACAGGAACTTGCCAATATTATAAGCAGCGAAAAAGAGCTTGAATCTATAGTCGAAGCGCCCTTGGTCTATTTAATTGAAGGTATGTCGCCCGATGAGGCAAAAAAAATGCTCACTCTTTTTTGCGGTGTTGGTTTTTATGCACTGCTTGAAGCTCAGAAATTATTAGAAGAGTTTAAAGTTAATGACGCTAAAAAAGCTTTATTTAAGGCTATATTTTACAACTCCATAGCAGTTTTGAGATTGGCGCGCACAACAGGGGATACCAAACTTGAGGCTACCGCATCGGAGCTATATGAAAAGGCGGTAATTGAACCCATAGGAAAAGCTAGTGAGCGCGTTAGAAAAGAATTTACAAACACCTTTGAGAAATATTTACAAGATAAAGATCTCACGAAAATGTAAAGATTTTAAATCTCCTGAGATATGTGAGAGGAAATACTCTTAATAGTCTCAAATGTCTCGGGAGTAATATAGCTTTCATCTATTCGGATTTGAAATTCCTCTTCTAATGCGACTACGAGTTCTAAAGTAGCAACTGAATCAAGACCAACACCGTATTCTATAAGTGGAGAATCAATTTGTAGCTCTTTTGGATCTATATCCTTTAGAGCATTTTTGATTAACACTTTCTTTACTCTCTTTTCTATGTCCATGCTATTATCAAAACCAGGATTTATATATTACTTTAATTCCTCTCTTAAGACCTTTCCTGTAGGGCTTCTCGGGAGCTCATCTCTAAACTCAATAATACGAGGAATTTTAAATTCCGCAATTTCATCTTTACAAAATTCGAGAATCTCTTTTTTCTCTAGACCCTTGTCGGCAACTAAAACGGCCTTAACCCTTTCACTGCCGTCACTATCATTAATACCTAAAATCACAACCTCTTTAACTTTGGGATGTTTTAACAGAAAGTTCTCGACTTCTGATGGATCAACTTTATAGCCGCTAATATTTATAAAGAATTTCTTGCGACCGACAATGTAAAGAAACCCGTCCCTGTCAATCCTTCCCAGATCCCCTGTAAAAGAGTAACCGCCTCGAAAAACTTTTTTTGTCTCCTCGGGCAGTCCAAAATATCCCCTTGTCATAGATGGGCTTTTAACGGTAATCTCTCCTACTTCATCAACTCCGGATTCTTTACCGTCTTCACCTATGATATGAACCTCGACGTTATTCACATGACGCCCTACAGAGTTAAAAGTATTTTCTATATCATCACTCAGATTTATCGAAATAACGCCGGTCTCGCTTGAACCGTAGAGCTGTCTGGGATATATCCCGTACTTTTCATAGAAGCTATGGAATATTTTCCCAGGCAAGGGTGCACCGGCCGATATGACAAGCTTGAGAGAGGATAAATCTTTGGGCTCTGCTATATATGTTTTTGCCAGCACATCGAGCATGACAGGCACGGCAGGAAAAACTGTTATGGATTCTTCTTCCAGCAAATCAAGCACTCTATTTCGGTTAAAATCACCCAGGACAACAATTGAAGCCCCAATTTTTATAGAGCTTATGAAATTGCCGAAACCATATGTATGGGAGAGAGGAACAGCAAATAAAATCTTATCCTCCTCAGTCCAACCCACTGTTTCAGTATGGTTATCAGCAAGCGCGACAAGATTAAGATGTGTTCTAGAAACCCTTTTTGGTTTTCCTGTTGAGCCTGTGGAATAAAGATAGATAGCTTCATCATTAGGCTCTATAGAAACTTCAGGTATAGAGACGTTATCAAGAGCTCTAAAAATCCATTCTGAGCTTTTTCCTTTAACTACCGCAACTAACGCATTGCCCTCTGAAGACGCCTCTTCCGCAAGCGGTTTTAGCTTCTCCTGAGTTAATACCAATTTGGCTGAGGAATGGTTTACATAAAATGCGATCTCTTCTTTTTTAAAAGCAGTATTGATGGGTACGGAGACAGCCCCCAAGTTCGCTATAGAAAAAAAGGCTATTACAAACTCAAGTGAATTTGGAAGTAGTATGCCAACCGTGTCCCCCTTATTAACTCCCTTTGAAGAGAGGAAGGAAGAGAAGCTGTCTACCATTGAACCAAACTCTTTATAACTAACTCTCTTGGCATCCTCAACAACAGCAGTGTTATCCGGGAAATTTTTTACAGAGGACAGAAATAGTTCCCTTACAGTGCTCATAAAAACAAACCCCTCTAGGGATATATTGCCGTAGACAATAGCCCTTCAGTTTCGGGAAGATCAAACATTATATTCATGTTCTGTATGGCTTGACCTGACGCCCCTTTCCCTAAATTATCAAGCGCAACCACGGATACAAAAATATCGTCTTGAAAACCTATACCTATATCACACATATTGGAGTATCTTACATTCGTAGTAGAGGGAAAATTTGCTTTTTGAGACAGCCTTATAAAATTTTTATCCTTATAGAACTGCTCATATATGCCGTAAGCTTTATCAAGCGAAAATTTCTTTTTTAATCGACAGTATATGGTTGCCAGGATGCCACGATTAAGTGGAACCCTATGAGGAATAAAAGTGACTTTAATACTGGTATCCGCAAGGTTTGAAAGTTCCTGCTCTATTTCCGGTCTTTGATTGTGTCCTGAAACTGAATCGATATTCACGCTCTCGTTAGCCTCGGGGAAATGGTGTCCAAGATTGGGAGCGCGCCCCCCGCCTGAGAGCCCCGACTTTATATCCGCTATAATAGAATCCTCTTTGAGTAGTCCCTCAGCCGCAAGCGGGGCCAACCCAAGGATGATGCTGGTAGCATAACATCCGGGATTTGCAATAAGCCGAGCAACCATTATCTCTGCTTTATTAATTTCAGGAAGTCCATAAACAGCTTCAATTAAGTAATTCTTGTATCTATGTTTGGATTTAAACCAATCCTCATAAACCTCAGCATTAGAGAATCGGAAATCAGCACTGAAATCAATCACCCGAGCACCAGTATCGAGCAATCTCTTTACAAAGTGCATAGAGGTACCATGGGGTAGACAGGAAAAGGCCAAATCAACTTTATCTAGCTCGTTTAGCTTCTGAACACTATTACACTCAATTTCCAGAAAACCCCTTAAGTGAGGAAAAACTTCGGATATATCTTTACCCGCAAATTTCTCAGAGGTAAGCCATATTACCTCGACTCCCGGGTGATTTACAAGCAGCCTCAACAACTCGGCACCCGTATACCCAGTTGCTCCTAGAACGCCGATCTTTAATCTCATAATTTTTCCAATATGCAAAAAAGTTTGCAAACAATTATATAGTCTTGATATCAGATTTAATAAAAGTTAGTGTTTTTCGGCAAAGTAATGATTCCAAAACTAAAAAAAAATTCAATCACATTATTACTAGCTCTATCAGTTAATTTTTTACTATACTCGTCTCAGAGTTATTCCCCTCCTAAAGCTGAGTCTATTTCATATTCAATTATAAATTGCCCCTCACACGAAAATCAACACCACACATCAAATATTATTCAACTTATTACTGGAACAGAGAGTGAAGAAGGTCCCGAAAAAGATTGTTTTTGCTATAGCTGCTGTTCTCAAAGAGCATTATCTGTTATTACATTATCCACAGTTACAGTAAAATTAGAAAGATATTCAACCTTTATAGTAACTTTAAATGAGTCTATATATACCCAAGATTCATACAAAAACCTTCCCATCCGTTCTCCCCCTGCTAATTTAGCTTAACGCTTAGACGGCGTTAAGTGGCACAGACTTATTATTATCTAATTAGAGATATCTATGTTTAACCGGCTATGTGCATATGATTTGTTCATAGGTTGAGCCGGGAACAAAAGTGAATATATGATATATATACTAAATATATATTCATGGCTTTGTTAAACATAAAGAATTACTTGGAAATTCTTAAGGAGGAGATTAATGCATTATTTGTATAATAATCTGCTAACAACTGGATCTGTGTTATTAAATACTATGATCCTAGCTTTATTACTTCTTAGCTTTACACAAAAAACCGAGGCTCAACCCAATTCCGGCCATAAGCACGACCAAGAGCCAATGGAAGCTATGGGCAGCCATACCCATCATGCGGGGGAGGGTCATCCATTCGATCTAACACCTATAGGAGTTATGGGCGGTCATACTCATCACACCGGAGGATTGATGCTCTCTTACAGATATATGTATATGAGCATGGACGGCAACAGAATTGGGACGAACAGAGTGAGCAATCAAAGGGTGCTTGAGGACTTTATGGTGACACCCACGGACATGGATATGCAGATGCACATGTTCGGTCTGATGTATGCCCCTACCGACTACATAACTCTAATGGGAATGATCCCTTATGTGAAAAAGTCGATGAACCATTTAACGAGATCAGGCGTCCGCTTTAAGACTGAATCGGAGGGACTTGGAGATATTAATTTCACCGGTCTTATAAAAATATTTGACGATCACAATCAGAGTATCCATTTAAACGCAGGAATGAGCTTCCCAACAGGATCAATAGATGAAAAGGATAGAACACCTATGGGGCCCAACCAGCAGCTGCCCTATCCAATGCAGCTAGGCTCAGGAACGTTTGACCTTCTTCCCGGCATCACATATTTGGGTCAACACAATTATATATCATGGGGTTCCCAAGCGAACGGTACCATAAGGTTGGGAGAGAACGATCGGGATTATTCGCTCGGAGACGCCCTTGATATTACGGCATGGGGAGCGTGGGACTGGTATAACTGGATTAGCACCTCGGCAAGACTGGATTGGCAATTTTGGGGGAATATTGACGGTGCCGATCCAGCCCTAAACCCCGCAGTTGTTCCGACCGCCGATCCTAATTTAAGGGGAGGTAACAGGCTGGATATGCTGTTTGGACTAAATTTTTATGTTCCGGAAGGTCCACCCCTTATAAAAGGTCAAAAGCTGGCTGTTGAATTCGGGCTGCCTATTTATCAGGACCTAGACGGCCCTCAGCTTGAGACGGACTGGGTTCTCACACTCGGATGGCAGTATGCGTTTAGCGCTTATTAAACACATAGAACTGCACAGAATATATGCCCTCTAAGGCGGGCATATATTCTGTATAAAAATCCGCCATTATCAGTTATTATAATTTTACCAGATTGTAATGTTGGTCGATGTAACTAAATATTTGGAGGATATTATGATGGCAAAAATCTTAAACCTAAATACTTTCCTTTTAATTCTTCTACTAGCGAGTTCATATATCGCTACCGGTATAACCGGGTGTGATAGTAGTGGTGGGGGTGGTAACAACAAAACCAAGATACAGGGTTTTATTGAAGAAGTTATAGGTGGAACGGGAGATGTATCGGGTATAAGAGTAAGCATATTTGAAAACAACAGGCGACGAGTTTCTGACCGTACAAACAATTCAGGTGAATATAGACTTAAATACAAGCCGGATGATGATCTTGCCAGAATTGAATTCGAGGGTGAGGATTTTACACTATCAAGAATTATTAGTGTAACTGAGGGAAGCGACGTAACTTTAGATGTAATTATTGATACTATAACTCCGGAAATTATCTTTACAGAATGGACAGTTGAGCAAAGACGATTAACACTGTCCAGCTTTGATGAAGTAATTTTCAATGATACTGAGGCTGTTTTCAGGATTGACGGGAAAGGGAATAACTGTATACGAGCAAAGGGTGAAAGTAGGGTTGAGATCACAGCTCTAAGCGTATCACTTATCAACTGTTCCGAAGGAATTACGACGTCGAGTTTTGCTCTGGTTGACCTTCAAGCTGATGAGGATATTAACGTAATCGCAAAGAAGGATGGAATAAAATCACAGGACAACTCTTCCGTGTCGCTTTCCATGACCGCAAACCCAATTGCTAACAATATTTTTATAACATCAGATAAGGAAAACGGGATAAGGGCATCCGGGGCTTCAGTAGTTATTGTAGATCCACAGCTCAATTGCACTATTACGGGGGCTAAGAACGCAATCAATCAGAGCGGTTCATCTGTAGTTGACCCTGATGGATGCACACTTGTTGGAAACTAATTAGATCGGCTGATTTGATTAGTTATAGATATTAGAGGTAGGGACTAGAATTAGTGGGCTTCCGCCCAGTTATCCCCTGTGTCAATATCTACTTTGATTGGGACTATTAGTTTCCAGGCACCTTCCATTTCCTCTTTAACCATTTTGGACAGGCTGTCCAATTCATCTTTTTTCACTTCAAAAAGAAGTTCATCATGGACCTGCAGTATCATGCGGGACTCATAGTCTGCCAACCTATCATTGATCCTGATCATTGCTATGTTGATAATATCGGCAGCAGAGCCTTGTATGGGCGTGTTCATGGCAGTACGTTCTCCGAAGCCTTTGAGTCCTCTGTTTTTGGACTGAAGCTCGGGAATTGGACGTCTTCGCCCCAGTATTGTTTCCGCATACCCCGTGGTCTGGGCATCAGAGATAGATTTCTCAATATACTCTTTTACCTTACTGTAGCGCTTGAAATACTCCTCAATATAGCTCTTTGAGATTGAAACCGATGTACCTAGCTGTTTGGCTAACCCGAATGCGCTAATACCGTAGATAATGCCGAAATTAATGTTTTTGGAAAGCCTTCTCATATCTGGAGTCACTAAATCTTCAGTAACACCAAAAATTTCTGACGCGGTCCTGTTATGTATGTCGCTGTCGTTTAAGAACGCTTCTATCAGGCTGTCATCCCCCGAAAAATGGGCAAGTAATCTGAGCTCTATTTGAGAATAATCCGCAGAAAGAAGAGTAAATCCTTCTTCAGGAACAAAGGCCTCCCTTATCCGCCTTCCCTGAGCGGTTTTAATAGGAATATTCTGCAAGTTGGGATCACTAGAGCTAAGCCTTCCGGTTGAGGAACCTACGGGGTTAAAGGAAGTGTGTATTCTCCCGGTATCAGGGTTGATAAGCTTGGGAAGAGCATCAACATAAGTAGATTTAAGTTTTGACAGTGTCCTGTGCTCAAGGACTTTTTCAGGAACCTTATGAAACTTACTCAGATCAGTTAGAACCTCTACATCGGTCGAAGGCTCCCCCGTTTTAGTAAGTTTTTTCTGAGGAAGATCAAGGGTCTCAAATAAAACCTCTCTTAACTGAAGCGGGGAGTTTAAGTTAAACTCGAACCCGACTTCAGAGAAAATTTCTTTTTCAATCTCCTTAAGTCCCTCATCAAACTCCTTGGACAAACCTTTAAGTTTAGCGCTGTCAACTTTAACGCCGTTCATCTCTATTTTTGCCAAAACTCTAATAAATTTAAGCTCAATATCTCTAAACACATCGGTTAAATTTATCTTATCTAACTGGGGGGCTAGTATCTTACTTAACAGCATTGCCGCATCAGCATCTTCAGAGGCATAGTCCCTAGCTACATCAAGTTCCACCTCGTCAAAGCTGATCTTAGATTTACCTGTACCGGTCACATCTTTATAAGAGATCATCTGGTGCCCCAGATACAATCTTGAAAGCTCATCCAGACTGTAGCTGTTTCTGGATGAATCGATCATGTGGGCCGCGATCATTGTATCGAAGATGATACCGTTTAAACCGAGCCCGTACCTCTGAAGCACAACTATTTCATATTTGAGATTTTGCCCGATTTTCTTGATTTTTTCGCTCTCTATAATTGGCTTTAATTTGTCGAGTACAAAGGAGAGACTGAGCTGATTTGAAGATGAGTTGGTGAGCGCCCTATGTGCAACCGGGACATAATAAGATTCATGGGGAGCCGGACAGAGCGCTATACCCACAATTTCGGCCAGCATAGGACTTGGGGATGTAGTCTCTAAATCGATAGAAAGCTCCCCCGTTTTATTAATTCTATCAATCACTTTATCCAAATCCGGCTCGGTTAAAACGAGATGATAATTATCGTACGAAACCGTGCCCTGACCATTATTTACATTGTCAGAAGTATCTTCATCGCCCAGTTCCCGGAGCAGGTTTTTAAATTCGAGCTCTTGGAACATCTCCCTGAGTTTATCGTTATCGAATCCGTTATATTTAAATTTCTCAAGGTTTGTCTCAATATCGATATCGGTTTTAATTGTAACAAGCTCTTTACTGAGTACCGCGTCTTCCCTTTTTTCTTCTAATAGAGTTTTATGTCTTTTTGAAACATCGTCCAGATTTTTAAAAAGCTCGTCCAGTGATCCAAATTTAGAGATCAGGCTTACAGCAGTCTTCTCGCCAATACCTTTTACTCCGGGGATGTTATCCACAGCATCTCCCGCTAGAGCAAATACATCTATAACCCGCTCAGGAGAAACTCCGTACTTCTCCTTTACTTCTTCAATACCCGTAATCTTATTCTTCATAGTATCAAGGAGCGTGACTTTATCTGAGACAAGCTGACAGAAATCTTTATCCCCCGTAACTAAAACTACCTTCGCATCTTCTTTCTCAACGTCTTTTGAGATCGTGCCCATCAGATCGTCTGCCTCAAACCCTTCTAACTGGACCTGAGGAATATTAAAGGCATCTACAACTTCAAATATCTTTTCAAATTGTGGAACAAGGTCCTCTGGAGGCTCGCTCCTGTTGGCTTTATAAAGAGGGTATATCTCATCTCGGAAAGTAGCCCCTTTTGAGTCAAACACGATTCCCAGATGTGTGGGCTCATAATCTTTTAAGAACTTAAAGAGCATGGAAGTAAATCCGTAGACTGCGTTTGTTGGAACTCCCTTAGAATTACTAAGGTGCCTTATTGCATAGTAAGCGCGGAATATGTAAGAGCTTCCGTCAATCAGGTATAACACTGGTTTTTCCATAACAGTACAGTTTAGGTTTTTAATGTATAGGTGTCAAAAGTTATTATGATTCATTGACTTAATTGGCTAAAAAAAATATAATCAAAGTATTGGTGGTGAGGAGGTTAAATGAAAATTCTGATTATTACATGGCTTATAAGCGCAGTGAGCTTATTGATTGTAGGGCATATCATACCGGGTTTTGAGGTTCAAAGTTTTGGGTCTGCTTTAATAGCGGCAGTTGTTATAGGACTTATAAACGCCTCAATAGGTCTATTTCTAAAAATCATTACAATACCGTTATCAATTCTTACATTTGGTATATTCCTTCTGGTTATTAATGCGCTTATGCTGATGTTCGCATCTTCATTGCTCTCGGGATTTACAGTTAGTGGTTTCTGGGCTGCTTTTTTCGGCGCGGTAGTGCTTGCAATTGTGAATATGATTATCAAAAGCTTAATTGCAAGTGAATAAAAACTTATTTATGAGGCTCAACAATAATTTTGATGGAATCCTGAGCTTCCTCTACCATACGAAACCCGGTTCCTGTTTCAGATAGCGGCAAACGGTGAGTAACCATATCCCCTACATTCACTCGTTTCGATCTTATTAACTCAAGTGCTAAAGCTAAATCTGAAGGAGAGGCGGCATAGGAGCTTAATGTTTTTACTCCTGACCACCAGAAATCGTTAAACGGAATCTCGACTTTGGTATCGGGACCTGAAGGTGCAAAAAATAGTATTGTTCCTCCGGGTTCAACAAGATCAAAAGCCTGCTCGATTGCTGACCTGACGCCTACGCATACAACAACAAAATCAGCTAATCGTCCTTCATTAACCTCTTTAATATGAGAGGCAATATCGTGATCAGCGTGAATTGCATAATCAGCACCGAAATCCTTAGCCGCACTAAGCTTGTATTCATTAACATCAGTTGCGATTATCCGGCCCGCTCCCTGAGCTTTTGCGAGCTGTATATGCAGGAGCCCTGTCATCCCGCTTCCCATAACCAAGACGTTATCTGTCATCTGAAATCCTGCTAACCTTTGCCCTCTCACTACGCAGCCAAGGGGCTCAACAAAGGAAGCTTCTTCATATGTAACTTCATCAGGAAGCTTAAGCACTCCCCGGTCTACGTTAATTGCGGGTATTCGGATATATTCTGAAAAACCGCCTGGATCAAAGTGGGTTGATCTTAGGGTCTGGCAAGAAGAGTGGTTTCCTCTGAGGCAGTGATAGCAAGTGTTGCACGGCACATGATGAGTAGCGATAACCCGGTCTCCAACTTTGAAATTAGATACTTTATCACCTATTTCTACAATTTGACCCGCTATCTCATGACCCAAAACAAGGGGCGCCTTTGGAAGCCTATACCATTCCATCAGATCGCTTCCGCAAATCCCGCTTGCATACACACGTATCAAAATTTCGTCCGAACCTATCTTTGGAATCGGAATTTCTTCAAGCCGGACGTCTGCATTGTTGTAGTACATTGCTACTTTCATAGTTATATTTTGTCAGAATTTCTTAGAACATTAATAGAGACCTCGCTGAGGTCTCAGGCGTTAGCTGCCTTTGTGGATTCCGCGTCGTCTTTTATAGTGAGAAATACGTCATGGGCCTGTTTAGGATTATTATTCTCATGAACAATTGATCTTATGGCTCTAATCACGGCAACCGGATGATCATTCTGCCAAATATTGCGGCCCATATCCACGCCTACAGCACCCTGCTGAATCGCGTTATAGGTCATCTCCAGAACATCCATCTCGGTCTCCAGTTTGGGACCCCCGGCTATTACTATCGGAGCTGGGCAGCTTGTGGTTACTTTCTCAAACTCATCACAGTAATATGTCTTTACAATATGCGTACCAAGCTCAGCACATATACGACAGCAAAGCGACAGGTAACGTGCATCCCTTTTTTCAAGCTCCTTGCCTACGGCTGTTATTCCAAGAACCGGGATTCCATAATCTTCACCCTGGTTCACAAGCTCAGCCAGATTAAGAAGAGTCTGGCTTTCATGTTTACTCCCTACAAAAACAGACATCCCAACACCGGCTACATTTAATTTAATAGCTTCTTTAAATGAAGTAGTAATCCCTTCATCTGAAAGATCAGCGCCTACGATGCTGGAGCCGCCCGACACCCTTAGAACTACATTTGTAGCCGATTCAGGGTCTACAGATGTACGAAGTACACCTCTGGTTAGCATGATAGTGTCCGCATATGGGAGCAGAGGCTCAATAGTTTTGCGTGGTTCCTCTAATCTGTGTGTTGGGCCCAGGAAATATCCGTGGTCAAACGCGAGCATAACAGCTCTGCCCGTCTTAGGGTTAATAATTCTCGACATTCTATTTTTCATACCCCAGTCCATATTCATAACACCTCTCTATTGTTAGGATTATTTCAGTCAAAATTTATAGCAATCAGTGGTAAAAGTCAATGAATGCAGACGGAAGTCCTTATCTAACGGACTCATATGCTGTTCTAAAGGCTTTAAGCGCTGTATTGATGTGTTCTTGGGTATGTTGAGCCATTAGAGTAGCTCTTATCCTGCACATGCCTTGCGGTACCGAAGGAGGCCTTACAGCAGGCGTAAAAACCCCGTTTTCTCTCAGGATTTTGGCAAAATTAAGGGCGGGTTCCACATCTCCAATTAACACAGGAATAATAGCGGAATGAGAAGGAAGAACCTTAAGCCCTGTATTCTCAATACCGGTTTTAAATTGCTCTACCATATTCCACAAGTGCTCTCTTCGCTCGGGTTCATTTTCAATAATATCAATTGCGGCAATTGAAGCAGCAAGAGACGCTGGAGGTAGAGAGGTATCGAATATATAGCTCCTAACGCGGTTTCTGATAAAATCAATTAATTCCCGGCTCCCCGCTATATATCCGCCTAGTGAGCCTACAGCTTTTGAAAGAGTACCCATTACTATAGGCACACGGTCTTCAATACCGAAGTGCTCAGTTGCGCCACTACCCCTTTTCCCTAGTACCCCTGTAGCATGCGCTTCATCAATCATCAACATACAACCGTAACGCTCGGCCAATTGAACAAGCTCGGGCAGTGGTACCAAATCTCCGTCCATACTAAAAACGGTATCTGTTATTATAAGCTTCTTACGGTTATTGCTCTTATCTGATTCCAGAAGTCCCTGAAGATGATTGAGATCAAGGTGTCTATATATTCTGACTTTAGAACGGGAAAGCCTGGCGCCGTCAATTATAGAGGCGTGATTAAGTTCATCACTATAGATAATATCGTCACTTCCAACAAGGGCTGAAATCGTTCCTATATTTGCCAGATACCCCGAGCTAAACAGGATGGAAGCCTCAGTACTTTTGAACCGAGCTATTCTTTCCTCGAGCATTCTATGCAGATCGGAGCTTCCGCTTACAAGACGCGACCCGCCAGAGCCCGTGCCATACTTCTCCAACGCTAGCTTTGCGGATTCTACGACCCTCGGGTCGACGCTTAGACCCAAATAGCTGTTTGATCCGAGAAGGACGTACCTCTTTCCATAGATCGTGACTTCAGGAGACTGCCCCGTTTCCAGTTCGGTCAATAAACGAAATAACTGTTTATCGTGTATTTGGTTTAATTCTTCTTTTATCCATTCAAGTGGATCGTTCATGATTTTATTATCGAATATTATTACTAAGAATCTTCAGTTGCTTTTTTAATTGAGCTGTATGTCACACGGACTAGTTTTTTTAAATCTTCCATAGGTATACCCACTGGAGGCATGAGAACGACTACATTGCCTAGTGGTCGAAG
>Ga0209013_10001525_pt1 | contig 21400 bp, 21 predicted proteins | sample Cruoilmetagenom2_FD_187291 | JGI IMG/M metagenome (GOLD analysis project Ga0209013, IMG submission 187291) | Oil polluted marine microbial communities from Coal Oil Point, Santa Barbara, California, USA - Sample 2 (SPAdes) (version 2) | ecosystem: Environmental > Aquatic > Marine > Oil seeps ...
TGTGAGCAAGGACCACCTGGACCACCTGGACCACAAGGACCAGAAGGACCAAGAGGACGAAAAGGTAAACAAGGTGAGCAAGGCGAGCAAGGTGAACAAGGTGAACAAGGTGAACAAGGTGAACAAGGTGAACAAGGCGAGCAAGGTGAACAAGGTGAACAAGGCGAACAGGGTGAACAAGGCGAGCAAGGTGAACCAGGGGATCCAGGTTTACTAATAGAATTTGCGTATTGCCAAAAGTTCGAAAATCCAAATAACGGTACAATTGAAATACAACAAACTGAACTCGGAACAACTTTATGTCAATTTGTAATTCCAGTCGATGCTTCAGCTAGTCTAGTTCTGATTACAGGAACAGTTGGTTGGGAATCGCAAGCATCAGATCAAGTAGAATTCATTATCTACAGAGGCAGTGTAGCTGCCGGAAATGCTATCTACAGAATTCGAGATGATTCACAAGGAGCACAAAGACTTGCAACAAGTTTTCATTTTGTTGACGATGGTCCATTTACGAATCCGACAACTTATATCCTTACTGCAAGAGAAATCACCATGGGCGCAAATGCTCCTATAGCTGTAGGACCGATTGTCTTTACTGGATCAGTACTCACGGATGCTTAACCAAGTAAACTTTTATTTGAAAAACTAACATGCTGAGACGATATGTAAGATTAAAAAACCATTCAAACCACCATTTGAATGGTTTTTGCTTTGTTCAGAAATAAAAAAAGTGGAAGAGTTAAGACAGGTAAGTCGGAGTACTAAAATTGTTAAAACTAACATGATAATAATGGTGTAAAACTACTAATGTAATGGTACATTTAAATCCTGGAATATCCTATAACTTACAGATAAAACTAAATAAAAATAGATTGAAAGCAGGCGGACAACATCGAATTTTTAGCATTTTCATTAACAGAGATTCCATATGTGTTAATTACGTTGGTATTTGCCTTTACCCTACATGAGTTCATGCATGCATGGACGGCTTCGGTGTTCGGGGATGACACTGCCAAAAACCAAGGACGGGTTTCATTGAACCCACTTAAACATCTGGATGTATTCGGGACAATCTTGATCTTCATCGCAGGGATTGGTTGGGCAAAGCCGGTACCGGTCGACAGACTCCATTTCTCAACTAGACGTATGCAATCCATCATTGTCAGTGTGTCTGGGCCGTTAAGCAACTTCCTGTTGGCCTTTATCGGTTTCACTGTTTGGTATTTCACTCCGGTAAACGCAACATTAGAAGAATTCCTGAACATCTTTGTGTCGTTGAATGTGGTGCTTGGCGTGTTTAACTTATTGCCACTTCCACCTTTGGATGGGTACCGAATCGTGTCCAGCTTATTGCCATTAAACGTACAGATGAAACTGATTCCATTGGAAGTTTACGGCTCACTCCTGTTTTTAGTAGTGATGCTGTCTCCGATTGGTGATTTTACTGTAGTCCCGTTAATCAGCAATAGTATTGAAGTGGTTGTGAATGGGTTCTTTGCGTTCTATGAATGGGTCAACTAGAAAAATACACTCTGCAATACAAACAAAACCACTCATTGATTGAATGAGTGGTTTTCTCATTAAAACGGTTTAATGGTCATTAATAGAATCAATACGACTACTGATAAATGCAAGATGCCGTTAAAAGGAGCCATTTCTTTACTGATGGCATGGTATGATTCCGGAAGTTCTTCGCCATTATGTTCTTCCAGGATCTTGGTTTGAGCCGCCATTTTTTTCGGGAGGATACCTGCAATAATCGGTTGAACGGCAATGTAAATCACGATTGAAGTGATATACCAAATTTCTTTAAATAGACTTGGATTTAAAGCACCTAAAATAAGACCTGTAACTAGAAGAGTGATGCTACCGATTTTCGCGAATTTTTCAATACCGCCAGAAAGTTCGAATGCAAATTTTGCCTGTGATACCGTCTTTGGTCTCTTCATGATGACTGGTAGTGCGAAAGTCGAACCTAGACCGACTACTGCAGCCAAAATATGAATCAATAATATCCAGACATACAATGTCAAAATAATCCCCCCATTAATCTTCATTTTTTTCCTATCCCATAATATAAAAAAAACTCTTCTAATATGTGAAAAAATGAAAATTAATTATGAGTTTATGCTTACAAAGGGTGGTTCTAAAGATCGTGTGATAACGTAGTGAAAACAGACTATAGGCTTAAGTCTTCGTTAAGTCCGGTTCTGTCCAATTTTTTATCTTTGTTCGTTCAAATAATTCTTCACCTAGCCAAAATCCAACAGCGAAAATCATGGAAATTGCAATAATGGCGACCCACAGCATTTCATCGAAGCCATACATTTCATCTTGGCCATAAAGTAAAACAATGACCGTCCCGACAAATGCAGGGAGCCATCCACCCATCACGATGAAGACAAGCAGACGCTTCAGTGCTGGAAATCGCTTGTCAAATATCGTCAATTTGTGGGCCATGATCGCAACCGGAATTCCATACAGAATAACAAAAGGGAAGCCGTAGATGGCGAACATGAACGCATAGGGCTCATTGAATAATGCAGCCAGACTGAATCCGCCGATACCCATCGACATCAGTATTCCAAAAATGGTTCTTCGCATCGACAAACACCCCATTCTAATTTTCAAACACAAGACATACTTTGAGGATAGGAGGGATTCAAACTGTACAATCGTCAAGCGGCAGTTCAGTATGCCAACAAATGGTGGAATTCATATAATCCTGCTTATCCAAAATTCGATGTCGATTGCACCAATTACATTTCCCAATGCCTTCGGGCAGGTGGTGCGCCCATGCGAGGCTATCCGTCTCGCGATAAAGGGTGGTGGGTACAGGGGGGCACATGGAGTTTCAGTTGGAGTACATCTCATTCTCTTAGATGGTACCTGGATACATCGACCGTGGGTTTACAAGCAACAAAAGTGGCAAATGCCAGTGATTTACAACTAGGGGATGTCATCAGCTATGATTTTCAGGGAGATGGTCGATTTGACCATACCACAATCGTCACCGGCTTCAATGGTAGCGATCCACTAGTCAATGCGCATACGGTCAGCAGTAGGCAACGGGATTGGCGATACAATACATCCCCAGCGTATACGGGTACGACGAAGTATATTTTCTTTCATATTAAAGATTCGTTTGATTAAAGAAAAGCGGATAGATAAAAGAACCCCTCGGCATTCCAAGGGGTTCTCGTTCATTTTGTAGGCACGTACCAAAGGGTGGCCAGAGTGCCTTCCCCTGCATGAACAGCTAATACAGAGCTGATTTCTCCAATTCGCACTTCCATTTCTGGAGCCTTAGCTTGTATTAAGTTTTTCAATTCTTCCGCTTGATCCGGAACATTCCCTTGCATTAGGTCAATTGAACGAACGCCATCTTTTTCATATGCATCGACGGCTTTGTCGACCAAATAATTAAACGCCTTTTTCTGGGAACGTACTTTTTCGAATGCTTTTAATTCGCCTTGATCAGTTATTTGAATGATGGGTTTAACCTGCAGCAAGCTTCCCAAAAAGAACTGAACCCCATTCATGCGTCCGCCTTTATAAAGTTGGTTCAAGTTACCAATCAATATATAATTGCGGAAATCTTTAACTTTATCACGAAGTTGAGCTGCAATATCTTCCAAATTCAAACCACGTTCTTGAAGGACAATTCCGTGTTCTACAAGTTTCGTGATGCCTGTTGACAGGGAAAGAGAGTCGATAGATTCCATATGAACTTCTGCGATTTCTGCACCTGATTTAGATGAAGAAAGCGTACCACTCAATTTTCCGGAAACATGAACAGCTATTATCGCCTCGTAATCTTCACTTATTTTTTCATAAAGCTTGGCAAATTCACCTGCAGCTGGTTGTGAGGTTTTTGGAAATTCCTCTGCATTTCGAATACGCTCGTAAAGCTGATCAGCTGTTAACTCGACCCCATCAGCATACTGTTCGTGACCAAAATGAATTGTTAATGGCACAACATGTACATCAGGGTGGGATGCTAACGAATCACTAATAAATGCAGTACTATCAACAACCCAAGCAATTGGTTTTTTTGTCATGAACTAACCATCCTATCTTTAAGTGAAAATTTTGACTATAAAATAGTATACCATGAATAGTTTTCTCTCGCGATGCTCTATGGCTTTGAAGACTATAAACTATTCAATTCATAATGTTATCGTAGTTTCGCTTTTCGTTCATGGAGGGATTGTTGGAAATCAAAGCGATGGCGATACAAAATGAGAAGTATGGCGATTAAGATTGGCCAACTCGATTGCATTTCCTGATAATAGAAGATTGCTCCAATATACGCCAAGAAACCAAAAATCATTCCCAATGTCGCACTTCTTAAAATCCCGATAAACAATAAGAAACCAAGCATGAAAGGAAGAGCAAAATGTAGATTGAAGGTGAGACCGATGCCAACAAAAGTCGCAATACCTTTACCACCTTTGCCACTTAGCCAAAACGGAAACAGATGTCCACAAATCACAAGTAGCCCACCTGTAGCAACCGCCCACTCTGGGTATTCCAAATAGCGCCCCGCTAAAATCACGACAACCCCTTTAGTAGCATCACCTAAAAGAGTAAAGAAGAAGGCGGTTTTACCGATAACCGCACCTGCATTACGGGCACCTAAATTCCCACTGCGATGGTTTCGTAAGTCAGTTCCGTAAAACTTTCCAACCCACCAAGCGGTCAGGAGAGTGCCCAATACATAGCTCGCCAAGAAATAAACAATCATGCGAACCCCCTGTTATGCTTTCTTTCTATTATGAATGATAAATTATACTTTGGATAGGGAACCGGTTAGTTGATGAAGTTAACACAAAAATTTCCCTTTTTGCTGTCAACTCGAACAACAACTTGTGCTACAATGTTCCGTAGTTGATGGTTCGAAAAAGTTATGAATTGAAAAGGGGTACTTACACAAATGAATGAACAATCTTTATCAGTACGTGAAGCAATACTTCAACGCCGTTCGGTAAAAGTCTTTAACGGACAACCCGTGGAACGCGATACGCTAATGAGTATTCTGGATGAAGCAAAGTGGGCACCAAACCATGGAGTTCGTGAGCCGTGGAGAATGGTTGTCGCTTGTGGAGAAGAATTGAACGAACTACATACGGTGTTGCGCGACTTTGGCGTTGCAAAGTGGAACGACCTTTCTGAGGAAGATTTAGCAAAACAAATGAAGAAATTCATCACACCAGGTGCTTATGTTTTCATGATCGTTCCTGAAGATGCTCGTCAAAAAGAACGTTTGGAAGACTACGCAGCGGCAAGTATGTTCATTCAGAATGCACAGTTGCTGGCATGGGATTTAGGTATTGGTTCTTGTTGGAAAACACCAGGCTTCCTGGATGCACCAAAATTCCGTGAAACGCTAGGCGTCAAGCAAGGCGAACGCATCATCAGCATGTTGCAATTTGGTTATTTCGATGTAATGCCTAAAGCGAAGCCACGTAAAGCGGTAGAAGAATTCGTTACATTCTTCGGCAAAAACTAAAAAATCCCGGTTCATCGCAAGGTTTGCGTGAACCGGGATTTTCTTTATTATTATCCGGCTTCATGTGCCAAACCTAGAATCTAACCATTTTGCTAAGGTTTCCGGGGCGCTTTGGAAGCATCCCAACTTCATCTACACTTTTTCAAGTGTTCCGCGAGAGTGCAGAGCGGAGGGAAGCGTACTGCAAGCGAGTGATATTCCGCAAAACAGCTTCGCTTTCCGCGGGCGAGCGCCGAGCCGCGGTCTCGGCTGTCTCGCTTTCCCGCAGGAGTCTACGCTGTTTTGCTCCATATCTGAAGACAAGTAAGAATCAAAATGAACAACATAGCTTTTCTTTGAGGCTGTCACTCTGATTTATCTTTAACAAGAGCAGTCAATTCTGTATTAAACGGAAGAGTGCAAATGCACGATAACTGTGGCGCTCTCACTTTGACTTCACTTTAACAAAAGCAGGCAACTCTGATTTAAACAAAAAAGTGCATTTGCGACAAGCGCAAATGCATGATAAAGCTTTAAACTTTATTTCTTCAAGTCATTTGACGTGAATTGAGCGATTTCATGATAGTAATCGCCAATGACACGCAAACCTTGATCGAAATTCTCTAAATGGAAATGCTCATTAGGCGCATGGAAATTTTCAGACGCTAGTCCGAAGCCCATTAGCACGACAGGCAGTCCTAGTATTTCATCAAACGAAGCAACGATAGGAATCGAACCGCCACCACGAACGTAAGCAGTCGGCACATTATAAACTTTTTCATACGAACGACCAGCCGCTTGGATCGCCGGATGGTCAAAAGGCGTAATAAATGGTTTTCCTTTATCAAATTCAGTCACTTCAACTGAAACTCCCACCGGTTTATGCTTCTCGATATGTGCTTTTAATTTTGCCACGATTTCATCTGGATCTTGATCGGGTACCAATCGACATGTGATCTTAGCGCCAGCCTCAGCAGGAAGGACCGTTTTAATTCCTTCACCAGAGAAACCGCCAAACACACCATTGATTTCCAGAGTCGGACGCACCCAAGTGCGCTCTAAATGCGAATATCCTTTTTCGCCGAACAATGCTTCAACCCCAAGTTCTTCTTTCAAAGCCTCTTCATCGAAATCAAGCGCGGCATACGCGGCACGTTCATCATCCGAAACGGGACGAACGTTTTCATAAAAACCTTCTACTTGAATCGTTCCTTCCGTATCTCTGAATGAATCAAGTACTTCGACCAATGCATGAATCGAATTTTGGACGCCTCCGCCATAGAGCCCGGAGTGAAGATCGCTTTTCGCACCTTTAACTTCGATTTGAACCCCAGCTAAACCACGCAAGCCATAACAGACAGCGGGTTTCCCAGGTCCTTGCATGCCTGTGTCGGAAATGACAATAATATCAGCAGCAAGCTTTTCTGTATTCGCTTCCACATACTCAGGCAAGTTCGGGCTACCGATTTCTTCTTCGCCTTCAATACAGAATTTCACATTGACGGGTAGTTTGCCTTCGGTTTGGAATAAAGCTTCTATCGCTTTTACATGCATGTATACTTGTCCTTTATCATCACTTGCGCCGCGAGCGAATAACTTGTTATCGCGTACTTGAGGATCAAAAGGTTCCGAATCCCATAAGTTCAACGGATCGACCGGCTGAACGTCATAGTGTCCATAAATCAACATGGTCGGTTTTCCTTCAGCGTGTAGCCAATCTGCATACACGACAGGCTGACCTTTTGTTTCATCAATCGAGATATTTTCCAATCCTGCATTCTTCAAAGAATCGGCTAACCACTCTGCAGCAGTTTTCATGTCTGGTTTATGTTCGGATAAAGCACTGATGCTTGGAATGCGTAAAAACTGTTTCAGCTCTTCCAAATGTTGTTCACGTTTCGTTTCAAAATACGTATTTAATGATTGTAAATGGCTCATGAAATCCCTCTTTTCACAAAATTACGAGAATGGAAATAGTATAGCACACTCCTTTCAAGTTTTTGAAAAGGGGGAAAGAAGACATGCGAATTTGGAATATGCTATTATAAGATTACTAGAAATTGAGCGGTGTTTTTGACTCATATAGGGGGAAGTAAGGTTAATGGAATTTTTTGGTCTAGCCATTTGTTTAATGCTGTCGTTTTTCTTTTCAGGTAGTGAAACGGCACTAACTGCAATAAGTAGGATGAAGGTCCAGCTTCGTGCTGAGCAAGGAGATCGTATGTCACAAAAGCTCCTTGTGTTGCTGGACAAGCCGGACCGCATGATTACGACTATTTTAATTGGGAACAATATCGTAAATATATTATTGCCAACATTATTAACCATCATTGCCATCAACTATAACTGGGACATTGCGATTGCAACCATTGTCTTGACGATTGCCATCATTATTTTCGGAGAAGTACTGCCAAAAACAATCGCAGTTACTTTCTCGGATCGCATTGCTTATATTGTTTCACCAGTCATTGCTTTCTTAGTTCAAATATTAACTCCAGTGACATTCTTGATAGCCAAGTTCACGAATGTGTTCATTCGCATTATTTCAAATGGCGCTGTAAAAGAAGCAACGTTAACAAAAGAAGAATTACGAACGATGGTAGATATCGCGTCAACGGAAGGTACATTTGAAGAAGATGAGTCTGAACGATTAAAAGGTGTGCTGGACTTTCCGAATAAAGACGTACAGGACGTACTGGAAACACATCGTACAGAAGTCGTTGGTATTTCAATTGACGCTACATATGAAGAAGCACGTGATATCATTTTGGAACATTATTACACTCGCTATCCAGTATATGAAGAAAGCATGGACCAAATCGTTGGAATGTTCTACTCGAAAACGCTCATTGAGTGGTCAATGGACCCGACACTCGAACTCCATGAAATCATCGACCGTGAACCATTGTTTGTCGTTCAGTCCATCAGTGTGGAAAAGGTATTCAAACAAATGCTGGCGAAGAAAAAACATATGGCCATCGTGTTGGATGAATACGGGGGTACGCTTGGTATCATCACACATGAAGATATTATCGAAGAAATGATTGGCCAGGAGATTGAAGATGAATCAGATGAAGATGAGGACATTTTAGTATATGAAATGACCGAAAGCCATCTCATTTGCCACGGTCGATTGGAAATTGAAGATGTAAACGAAATGTTCAAAGTGGAAATCCCAAATGATCACGATACAATTGGTGGTTTTGTTTTACAACAATTTGGGCATATGCCAGAGAACGGTGAAAAGTTCACGTACGAGAATCTCCATTTTGAAGTGAATCAAATGGACCGCAACCGCATTCTACAACTAACAATCACAATAAGAGATGAGCAAGTGCTGGAAGACGAATAGTCTTTCAGCACTTTTTTTGATAGGTATTCAACCAAGGGGACGGTTCTCCTGATTAGCTATAAAAAACAAGCAAGAGAACCGTCCCCCTGATCACCTTCCGCTTTTCAATCTTACACATTTGTAAGCTATATGAAAGTGAATCCGATGGAGCGTAAGGTTTGTTTTTGGCAAAATAGAGACAACAGCAAAGAACGAACGGAGGAAAAATCGGATGAACGAAAAATTAGAACAAGTGTATGAGGAATATAATCGTTATATCTATCATTTGAGCTTAAAACTAACACGTAACAAAACCGAAGCGGAAGACCTAATGCAGGAAGTGTGGATAAAAGTCGTGCGTTACGAAACCTACATGAAGAACGTCGATCATGTTAAAGCATGGTTAACGACGATTTGCATGAACACTTTCCGTGATCGCTATCGCAAAACAGTGCGTCGTAGCAAGCATGTATTAAATCAACCCGACCAATTAGACGTTCCAGTGCTGGACCTCATTCCAAGTGAAACGCTTACAGCGGAAGCTATCATTGAAAAGGGTGATTTGTCTCAGATGGTGCAACAAAAAATTGCGGAACTTGATGGCATTTACAAAACAACTGTCCTTTATTTCTATGTGAACCAATACTCTCTTGTTGAAATTGCAGAACTGATGAAAGTGTCAATCGGGACTGTCAAATCTCGTCTTTTCCGTGCAAAACAACGGTTAAAAGAAATGATGATGGCAGATACAGCAGCTGCAGACTATCTCCCAGCATAATGAAATCACAGCCACTCAGGGCTGTGATTTTTGATTTCATAAAGAGAGCGTAGTTTAGTCAGAAAAATAGCCATTCACGTCGGAATTACCACAACAACGTTGAATAAGTTAGAAATCTGTGTATAATTTAGTGTAATTGTATAAACGAAATGTTTTCTAGGGTTCCGCAACATGAAGTGTTGGCCTGGTCCGAGAGAAAACTCACAGCTATGCTGTGTCACGGAAGGATAAAAGCCTGGGAGAAACTGTTTAACAGTGGACTCCTAGGTTTTTTGTTTTTGGGGAAAATAAAATTGGAGGTGCTACAAAATGAATACTGAATGGATTAAAGTATTGATTGCTGCTTTTTTTGAAGTTTTTTGGGTTATTGGGTTAAAACACGCAAACGACTTTTGGACTTGGAGTGGAACGGTTATTGCGATCATTATCAGCTTCTATTTTATGGTGATGGCTGGACGAAAACTTCCAGTGGGAACTGTTTATGCAGTTTTTGTAGGGATGGGTACAGCGGGAACTGTCCTGTCTGAAATTATGTTCTTTGGAGAACCATTCAAAGTGAGCAAAATACTTTTAGTCTTACTCTTATTAGCAGGTGTAATTGGATTGAAGTTAATTACAAAAGACGAAGTTCAAGAAGGAGCTGAGTTCTAATGGCATGGATTTCTTTAATCTTAGCAGGGGTATGTGAAATGTTTGGCGTTACGATGATCAATAAACTGCATAAAGACCGTAATTGGCAATCTTTTGTTCAGCTGTTTTTAGGATTTGGAGCAAGTTTCCTGTTTCTTGCTTATGCAATGAAAACACTACCTATGGGGACAGCCTATGCAATCTGGACAGGAATTGGTGCGTCCGGCGGGGCGATAGTAGGAATGCTTATATATGGCGAGTCCAAAGACTGGAGAAGAGTTATTTGTATAGCAATGGTTTTAGGTGCTGCGGTAGGATTGAAACTTGTCTCGTAAATGATTGCAGGAGCAATATTTTATGCGACGAGTAACCGCAGGAGCAATGTTTACTTGGCTACAAGTAATCGCAGGTACTGCCCGGGTCTTTCTACAGAGTCCCGGAAACCACAGTGGTAACGGTTTCACCTGATATCTTTTTACTTATCTCCCATAAATCTGGTTTGCCGGAATTCCAACAAGGGAATAGGCATTATGATAGATTCAATTGAATGGGGGAGACTATTATGGCCGACAAGCCTCGTAAACCATGGAGCAAGCGCAAACGGATTGTGCTTGGTTCTTTAGGCGTGTTCGCACTGATTTATATTGCCGTTATTGTATGGCATACATTTAAACCCCTACCTGAAGGAATTTCTTACGCTGGAAAAATACATAAAACCGACACGGTCGAAATGATATCGGACTTGACGTATGCCCAAGATCAAAAGGGCGAGGGTATGGTGCATGAAAACCATATATTCGAGACCGTCTATTCCATGATTGAAGAGGCACAGGACTTTGTGGTCGTTGATTTTTTCTTGTTTGACGGCTTTTACGACGATAAAGAGGACTTCCCAAAAATTGCGGATACCTTAACAACCAAACTGGCCAATAAAAAGAAAGAAAACCCGGATATGCCGATTGTGTTCATTACCGATCCCATCAATCGCGGCTATGGCTCATACGAGAATGAATGGTTTAGGAAAATGCGCGATGCTGGTGTCGAAATTGTCTATACCGACTTGGACCCTTTACGGGATTCCACACCGATTTATTCAGGCATTTACCGGACCTTATTCCAATGGTTTGATATCGGCGGAGAAGGTTGGATTTCAAATGCAATGGCTAGTGAAGCCCCCAAAATGACGATTGCTTCATATATGACTTTACTGAATATAAAAGCCAATCACCGAAAAACGGTTGTGACGGACAAGGAAGCAATGGTGACATCTTCCAACCCGCATGACGCGAGTGGTTTTCATGGCAATATTGCTTTAAAAGCAACAGGGCCAGTGTTGAATGATATTTTGGCAGCAGAAGAAGCCGTTTCCGTATACTCGGGAGGACCGAAACTCCCACGTGTTGATGTGGAAGAAAGCGACGGCCAATACGAAGTCCAGTATGTGACGGAAAAAAAGATTTTGGACGCACTACTCGCGGATGTGGCTGAAACCCAAAAGGGAGACAAGATTTGGCTTGGCATGTTCTTCATTGCAAAACGAGATATTGTGACCGCGTTGATTGATGCTACTAATCGAGGGGTGAAAGTCAATATGGTACTGGATCCAAATGAAAACTCATTCGGTCAACAGAAATCGGGGATTCCGAATCGTCCCGTCGTTCAAGAAATGATTGAAGACACAAAAGGGAAATTAAATGTTAGATGGTACAATACCGTGATTGGGCAATACCATACAAAAGCCATCTGGATACAAACGAAGGAAAACACCATCATATCCAGCGGGTCAGCAAACTACACGGAACGTACGTTAGACGACTACAATTTGGAAGCCAATCTACGCGTTATCGCACCAAATGACAGTGAACTTGTGCTGGAAATGGAAGCATACTTTGAACGGATCTGGAACAACGAAGACGCCATGTACACATTGGACACAGAAAAGTACCAAGATGATTCCACATGGTGGCAACGATGGTTATACACATTCCAAAAAGCGTTGAAAATAACGACCTACTGACAATAAAACAGGTGAAGAATATTGAGTGTTTATTCTTCACCTGTTTTTTAAAATTTTCCCTATCAAGTAACTGTGTGCCAATGATGTAGTAACTTTCATCATGATTGTAGTGGAAAGCGTCCGCCTGAAACGGAAATCAGCAGATTAGTTAGAGGGTTTTTTATATGAAAAGGGCTGACCCTTAAAAGTCATTTGACTTTTGGGACAGCCCCCTTTACATATTTACTTCGATTCTTCTATTTGCACACCAGTTTGGAACCAATCTTCAACGTTCCATACTTTCGTCACTAACCCTTCATAAAATTCAGGTTCATGACTGACCAATACAATCGTTCCTTTATATTCGGACATGGCACGTTTTAGTTCTTCTTTTGCATGGATGTCCAAGTGGTTCGTAGGTTCATCGAAAAGCAACCAGTTGCTTTCTTCCATCATCAGTTTACATAGACGGACCTTCGCTTGTTCTCCACCGCTCAAACTGCTCATTGGGCGTGAGATGTGTTCATTTTTTAACCCTGTACGTGCTAAAGCTCCTCGTACTTGGCTTTGATCCATACTAGGATATGTCTTCCAAATCTCTTCAATCGGCGTTATATTATCCGCTTTTACTTCTTGTTCAAAATACGATATAGATAAGTAGTCGCCGCGTGTCACATTGCCACCAAGTGCAGGTACTTTACCAAGCATGGTTTTAAGGAGCGTTGATTTACCGACACCATTCATTCCGACAAGGGCAATTTTCTCCCCGCGTTCAATCGAAAACGAAAGGGGGGGCAATAACGGTTTGTCATAGCCAATCAATAAGTTTTCTGCTTCCACGACATAGCGACTTGGACTACGGGACTCCTTGAAACCGAATTGAGGTTTCGCAGCAGTTTCCGGGCGATCGATTCGTTCGATGCGATCCAATTGTTTTTGACGTGATTTCGCACGGCCTGTTGTGGAGTAACGTGCTTTGTTTTTAGCAATGAAATCTTCTTGTTTCTTGATGAAGTCTTGTTGTTTTTCATAAGCATCGATATGCTGGCGTTTGTTGATTTCAGCAAGTTCCAGGAACTTTTCATATGAAGCCGTAAAGCGAGATAACTTTGAAAACTCCAATTGGAAAATGACATCAACGATTCCATTCATGAATTCCGTATCATGGGAAATAAGAAGGAAGCAGTGAGGGTAATTCTTCAAATAATTCGTCAACCAGCCAATATGCTCTTCATCCAGATAGTTGGTAGGCTCATCCAGTAGCAATACTTTCGGTTTTTCAAGAAGCAGTTTTGCCAATAAAACTTTTGTGCGTTGACCACCTGAAAGAGCAGAAACGGGACGGTCTAGCCCAATGGCATCCAACCCAAGACCACGTGCGATTTCTTCAATTTTCATATCCAGTGTATAAAAGTCACCCGCATCTAGTGCATCTTGAATATCGGCCATTTGCTCGAGTAATTCTTCCAGTTCTTCCGGCGTTGCATCACCCATTTTGGCAGTAATTTCATTCATTTCTTGTTCTTTTTTGTAAAGAGGCAAGAACGCGTCGCTCAGCGTGTCGCGCATTGAGCGTCCTTGTTCCAAACGTGTGTGTTGATCCAAGTATCCGTAATGCGTTCCAGGCAGCCATTCCACTTTACCTGTATCATGAATCAGTTCGCCAGTGATGATGCTCATCAATGTCGATTTTCCGACACCGTTAGCACCAACTAATCCTACATGTTCACCTTCGATCAGGCGGAATGATACGTCTTTAAATAGTGTACGGTCACCGAATGTGTGCCCGAGATTTTCAACTGTTAATAATGCCATGTTTCCATTCCTCCGTAAAGAAAGCCCGCAGGCGTGTTACAGCGCCGCGAGCTTTTTGTTTAGTTCTGCGAGTTGTACTTCCATATTTGCTAAACGTTGCTCGGCTTGTTCAATCATCTTTGGATGACCCGTGGACTCTAGCTTTTCCATGTCGCCTTGCAAACGTATATAATCCATCTTCAATTCGGCAATCTCTGCTTGAATTTGTTGTGAAGTCATATAAGAGAAACTCCTCTTTTTTCACTCATTGTATCACATACGTGAGTTATTTGGTGATTTCTCGTCCTTCTTCTTGCAGGATTTTTTCTAATAATCGTTGCATGTTCACATTGTTTAGTGATAATTTGAACGATAATTGTTTTTTCACAGCACGCAAACTGCGTTTTGGGTGAAGAATCGTCTCCATTACGGCATTTTGCAAGTGTGATTGTTTCAATTTACGGCCTAGGCCCAAATAAATAAACCCATTGTTTTCCTTAGGAAATGCATGTTGTGCTTCTTTTTCATCTTCCGCAATGACAATGCAAGGTTTCCCGATTACAGCAACATGGTAAGGGGTATAGCCTGCATCGCAAATTACCAAGTCGGAGTCGCTGATCAGTTGGATTGGGTCGTCACATTCGACAATCCGAGTTTGCTTGCGTCCCAAAGCCATTAGTTTCAAATCATCACGGCTATGATGATAACTTGAATGGAGGGCGACGGTAATCGCAAGGGGGATTTGTAGATGCAACAAATGGCGCAATGTTCGGTAGGACAAGTTATCCGCGTCCTCATCGGCAAATGTCACGACGACATGAGGAAGGTGAAGAGTGGCTGACTGTGACAATCCAGAATTGGCATAGGGCTCCAGTTCTTCAGGAACAATAAATCCTGATGGACCTTGTACGTAATGGGATGGGACCGTCTCACGATCTTCGCGGTATAAGGACTGGATAACACGTGTTGCAACTTTTCCACCTTCACCAAAATCATCGAAATGCAGCGTAATCGGAACATGCGATGATAGCATTTTTCCTTCATCGATATCTGTGTCATAGCCATCGGAAATGACGACATCTGGTTCATGTTCTGTTAGCAGTTTCTTCAAATCCGCATTTCTTGCATATGAGAGAGGGGCATAACCCTGTTTTTCAAGCCTTTGAAGAACTAGTTTTTGTTTTTCGGGAGCCGCGAATAGAATGCGATGGGAAGCCAGTAACCTCGCGAGTTGAATACTTCTCGTAACAGGATAGCCGGCACGTCCAATCGTAAATAAAATGGTTTTTTGTTGAATTTGGTTGCTCATTTCATTCCCACCTTTCATCTTCTATTTAACCTATGGGAAGTAGAAGCGCAGTATGAGTAATTGTTCAGAATTTGCGCGTGCCTATGGTAAACTACAACTGCTAGAATTTGAGAACGGAGGAAGGATTGTGGAGAAAAGAACGGCGTTAATAGCAGGCGCATCAGGGCTTACAGGTTCTCATCTTGTTCATTATCTATGTGAAAATGAATTGTACGAAAAGGTAATCATCATCGTGCGTAAAGCCTTGTCGTATAGCCATCCCAAATTAGTGATTAAAATCAAAAATCTAGATCAAGTGAAAGAAAAGGATTTTGAAGGAGTAGATGACTTCTTTTGCTGTTTGGGCACAACAATGAAAAAAGCAGGTTCAAAAGAAGCGTTTGAACAAGTCGATTTGATTGCGCCAGTCCAGATGGGGAAATATGCAGTGTCACAAGGCGTAAAACATATGCTCGTCATCACCGCAATGGGTGCAAATCGTCATTCCAAAGTGTATTACAATCGAGTAAAAGGGATGATGGAAGAAAAAGTTTCCGACTTTCCCCTTCCATATGTATCTATATTCAGACCGTCTTTATTAGTAGGCCATCGCCAAGAATTTCGCTTAGGTGAACGTGTTGGTGAACTGGCGATGAAAGTACTGAAACCAGCATTCATCGGACCGTTGAAGAAATACCGGGCAATTGAAGCAAAACAAGTTGCATATGCGATGATGCAAAAAGCATTGGCTCCGTCTTTAAAAGGCGTTGCTATTTATGAATCAGAAAGTATGGCACAAGTAAAATAAGCCAAAATAGAGTAGTGAGGTGATTTCGTGTTTGATTCGTTATTGTTTGATTTGATGTTTGTCATTTTTTTAGGAATTGCTTCACAGTGGTTAGCCTGGCGTACTAGAATGCCCGCCATCGTCCTGATGTCCATTGCAGGTTTGCTTGTAGGACCCATTCTGGGATTCATTAACCCACAGGCTAGTTTCGGGGATTTATTCGGTCCGATTATCTCCCTTGCCGTGGCAATTATTTTATTTGAAGGAAGCCTGAATCTAGACTTCAGGGAAATACGTGGTTTCAACAAACCACTTTTCAGAATTGTTACATTGGGTGCGTTTATTGCATGGATTGCAGGTTCTTTAGCCGCCCATTACTTGGCGGGTTTGTCCTGGGCCGTGGCATTTGTTATCGGTGGTCTTTTTATCGTGACGGGACCTACCGTCATCTTGCCTTTACTGAGACAGGCAAAACTCAAGCCAAGACCTGCCGCTATTTTGAAATGGGAAGGGATTGTCGTCGATCCAATCGGCGCACTTTTAGCTGTCTTTGCTTTTGAATTCATTCAATTTATCAATGATGACGTGACATTGAAAGCATTGCTCATATTCTTTGCAGCGAGTGCACTGGCCGTGCTGATTGGTGTAGGAGCGGGTCGTGGGCTTGGATGGATGTTCGAAAAAGGGAATGTACCTGAGTTCCTAAAATCACCATTGGTCTTCGCGGTTGTCCTGTTCTCGTTCGTGCTGTCAGATGAAATTATGCACGAAACAGGTTTACTGGCCGTTACCGCCATGGGGATGATGATGGCGAACATGCACATCGGCTCGATTAAAGACATGAAACATTTCAAAGAAAATATTTCCGTATTATTGATCTCAAGCATCTTCGTCATGCTGACCGCTTCTCTGAATGCCCAAACGCTATTGAGTATTTTTGACTGGCGGATCATCACGTTTGTGGCGGCGATGTTGTTCTTCGTCCGTCCTCTATCCATATGGTTATCCACAATTGGAACTGACCTAACGAGTAAAGAGAAAACGTTGATTGGTTGGATTGCCCCGAGAGGGATTGTCGCGTTGACGGTGTCAGGTTATTTTGAAAATGTCTTGTTGGAAAATGGCTATGAAGGAGCAGGGATATTGACTGCTTTAACATTTGCACTGGTCTTTTCAACGGTGGTGGCACACGGATTTACAATTGGATGGTTTGCGAAAAAGCTGAATCTAGCATCTTCGGATACACCAGGCGTGTTAATTGTAGGTGGGAATCCATTTACCATTCAATTAGCTAAGTCGCTTCATGATTTAAAACATGAAGTGCTGATTATGGACAACTCCTTTGAACGCTTAAGTGAGGCACGCAAATTAGGATTGAAGTCTGCTATTGGTGAGGTTATTTCTGAACAGGATGAGTACAATGTTGATTTAACTCCTTATCCATTAATGATTGCAGCAACTGAATCTGATTCTTACAATGCACTCATTTGTTCAAACTTTGTGCCGGAACTTGGTCGTAAATCGTTATTCCAAACCGCTCCTCATCATCGCGACTCAAGTAAGGTGAATCAAGCTGTTGGTGGACGCGTATTGTTTACACGAAGTGAAACTTTTTATCACTTGAACGAACGGATTAGCAGGGGGCAAATTATTCGTAAAACCACGTTAACAGATCAATACACGTATACACAGTACTTGAGGGATCGTGAAGATGACACATTGCTTTTATATGTCCTGAAAGAAAATGGCGTGCTGGAATTCTATACGGCGAATAAAGAACTTAAAGCAAATTCAGGGGATACAGTTGTCAGCTTGACACCGCCAACAAAAGAATTCACGAAAGTGCAGGAGCGCATTGAGGCAGATCGTGCCAAACAATCTCCGTCAAAAGAATGAACTTATCGCGATTTGAAACATCGCGCATAGGGCAACGGATTTCTTTTTGATACAATAAAGATATAGTTAGTGTTTGAAGGAGGATGGACATGAAAATTTTACTTATAGACGGGACAATCATCGGCTCTAAAACGGGAGCCATTCTCGATCAAGTGAAAGTATATATCGAACAACTAAACGGTACATTAGAGCTGGAAATCATGAAACTGGCTGATTTTGAACATCAGTTCGTTGATGGACGACCTCTTGGTGAATATAATGATGACATGCGTCGCCTTGTTCGTAAGTTTGAAGAAGCGGATGGTTACATTTTAGCGACACCGATTTTCCAAGGATCGATACCGGGTGTCTTAAAAAATGCTTTCGATTTATTGCACCCGCGCACCATGCGTTACAAGCCGGTGTCGATTGTCGCAAATGGCGGCACGTACCAACATCATTTAGTCATTGAAAATCAGTTGAAACCCATTCTGGATTACTTCCGTTGTCTGGTCACGCCGAATTACGTGTACACAACTTCGAGCCATTTTGGCGAAAATAACGTCATTGTCGATGAAGATGTTCACGATCGCTTGCGTGAACTCGCACGTGTGTTTGTGCAATATGCGGAAATGGGCAAGAATTTATCCAAAGATACAATTGATCAACATTAAAAATATTTGGCCACTTCGCGGGGATCTAGCGAAGTGGTTTTTTACTGGAGAAAAATGGGTGGACGGGAATAAAGCAATGGTGAACGGGAATAAAGTACCCGCGAATGGGAATAAACCACTCGTGAACAGGAATAAACCAAAATGAACAGGAATAAACCGTCACTCACTAAACAGAAACCACCGTTTTCCGTTATAATAGATGCATGTTAGAGAGGGGCGGACAATTTGTCAAAATCAGTAGTACTTGCAGAAAAACCATCCGTAGCACGCGATATCGCTCGCGTCCTCGGTTGTCATAAAAAAGGAAATGGCTTTTTGGAAGGGACCCAGTACATTGTGACGTGGGCACTCGGCCACTTAGTAACACACGCAGACCCAGAACAATACGATAATAGCTATAAAGAGTGGAAGCTTGAAGACTTGCCAATCTTGCCGCAACCATTCAAATTGGTGCCGATCAAGCAAACGATGAAACAATTCAATGCAGTGAAGGCACAACTCAATCGACCGGATGTCAAAGAAATCATTATCGCAACAGATGCTGGTCGTGAAGGCGAACTGGTTGCCCGTTGGATTTTGGAAAAAGCGAAAAGCCGTAAGCCAGTAAAACGTTTATGGATTTCATCAGTCACGGACCAAGCAATTCAAAAAGGATTCCGCGAACTCAAAGACGGAAAAGCATATGAACATTTATACGAAGCGGCAGTGGCACGTGCAGAAGCTGACTGGGTCGTTGGCATCAACGCAACGCGCGCATTGACCGTGAAATACAACGCACAATTATCAACAGGACGCGTACAGACGCCAACCCTTGCCATGATTGCGGAGCGTGAAAAACAAATTCGTGAATTCAAGTCGAAAACCTACTACGGGTTGCAAGCTTTGACGAAAGAAACAACCTACACATGGGCATTTGGCGCAAACAACCAAACGAGCAACTTCAACAAAGACCAAGTGGATCAAGTGTTAAAAAAATTGGACAGAGCGCGTGAAGGGAAAGTTGTTTCCGTTCTGACGACACCCAAGAAGCAATCAGCACCGCCATTGTTTGATCTGACGGAACTTCAAAAAGAAGGACACCGTATTTTTGGTTGGTCTGCGAAAGAAACGCTATCGACATTGCAGGCATTATACGAACGTCACAAAATCGTGACGTACCCACGTACGGACTCGAAGCACCTATCGAGTGACATGAAGTCAACGTTGAAAGAACGAATCAAAGCGGTTGATTTACAACCGTACCGAGCAGCGACAAATGCCATTTTGCGTGCCAACCAAGTCGTGCCGCAAAAAGGGGTCATTGACGATGCACGTGTCAGTGATCACCATGCAATCATCCCAACTGAGGAATCACCGGTTCTTCAAAACCTATCGGATAAAGAACGCAAATTGTATGACTTGATCGTCAAGCGATTCTTGGCTGTCTTCCTACCGCCATACGCATACGACCAAACTGTCATTACGCTTGACGTTAATGGTGAAACGTTCACGGCAAAAGGGAAGACCGTTCGAGATGAAGGTTGGAAACGCGTCCACCAACAAGATAGTGATGATGATAACGAAAGCACATTGCCGCCCGTTAATAAAGGCGACAAAATTGAACTGCGTGCCATCACGATGACCCAAGGGGAAACAAAGCCACCAGCGCGTTTCAATGAAGGGACATTGCTTGCGGCGATGGAAAATCCGTCGGCCTTCATGGCTGGGGAGTCCAAAGACATCATAAAAACCGCGGTAGAAACGGGCGGACTTGGTACCGTGGCAACACGTGCGGATATTATCGAGAAATTATTCAATAGCTTCGTACTTGAGAAAAAAGGCAAAGACATTTACACGACTTCCAAAGGCAGACAACTTCTGGAGTTAGTGCCGGAAGATCTAAAATCTCCATCGTTAACGGGAGAGTGGGAACAACGACTGACGAAAATTGCTAAAGGTGCAATGAAAAAGGAACAGTTCATGAAAGACATGGTCCTGTTTTCGAAAAAAGTCGTGACTCAAATCAAGCAAAGCGATCAAAAGTTCAAGCATGATAATGTCACAGGGAAATCATGCCCGACATGCGGAAAGAATTTGCTTGAAGTAAACGGCAAACGCGGGAAAATGCTTGTATGCCAGGACCGTGAATGTGGCTACAAAAAGAATATCGCGATGCAAACCAATGCCCGCTGTCCAGTCTGTCACAAAAAATTGGAGCTGCGCGGAGAAGGGGAAGGCAAACTGTTTGTTTGTAAATGTGGCCACCGTGAAAAACTGTCTGCATTTGAAAAACGCCGTGAATCATCAGGTGGAGCAAAAGCCAACAAAAAGGATGTACAGCAGTACTTGAAAAAACAAGATGAGCCGCAAAATACGGCAATGGCGGAAGCGTTGAAGAAATTATTGAACCAAGAGTAATCTAATCAAGTCTGTCTAGCTCCAAGCGCCAGCTCGCACCTAAGCTTCAGGCCCTCATGCGAAAGCAGGCTTTCGAATCGGTCCTGCAAGCAGCCGGTGTCGATCTAGAATGGCGCTTTACGCTTTTCTTAAGAAATGAGGTCCTGTCTATGGCAAAGTCTCCTAAAATCTCAAAAACAAATGCGGTACGCTTGCTCGATCAACAAAACGTTTCGTATGATTTGTTCGAGTATGAAGTAAATGACGGCAAAATCGATGGCGTATCGGTTGCACAAAAAATTGAACAGCCGGTGGAAAAAGTTTTTAAAACGTTAGTGGCTACAGCGGGTCCGGGAAAAGTGTTTGTATTCCTGGTCCCT
>Ga0209013_10001526_pt1 | contig 21395 bp, 18 predicted proteins | sample Cruoilmetagenom2_FD_187291 | JGI IMG/M metagenome (GOLD analysis project Ga0209013, IMG submission 187291) | Oil polluted marine microbial communities from Coal Oil Point, Santa Barbara, California, USA - Sample 2 (SPAdes) (version 2) | ecosystem: Environmental > Aquatic > Marine > Oil seeps ...
TTTTTTTTGCTTTGGTTGCGCATATTTTCAGGGCCTTGCGTTGGAACCTGCTGATCAACACACTCGGATATAAAACCAGGCTTTCTTCCACTTTTTTTGCGGTCATGTTCGGTTATCTGGCCAATACGGCCGTACCGCGTATGGGCGAACTGGCCCGCTGCGGCCTGCTCTCAAAAAAAGAAAAAATACCGTTCAACGTCCTGTTTGGAACGGTTATATCGGAACGGATCTTTGACCTGCTCGTTTTGGCCGCGCTGATCTTTTTCGTCGTTGTTTTTCAGACAGACCTGTTGGGTGATTTCCTCAACCGGAATTTCGGGTTTTTATGGCAAAGCCTCTTCTCAAACAGGTACAGCATCCTGTTGCTGGCACTGATATTGCTCGCAACGCTCGGTGGCATTATCTACCTTGTATTGGCTTACCGCGAAAAAATCAAACAACTTAAATTTTACGAACCGGTCAGAAAATTTCTGGACGGTTTATGGATCGGTATCAAGACCATCAAAAAAATGAAGCAGAAAGGATTGTTTCTTTTTTACACGTTCCTGATCTGGTTCTTCTATGCCGTTATGGTTTACCTGCCATTTTTTATGTTGCCCGAAACCAGTCAACTGACGTTTATTGATGCACTCACCGTCCTGGCTATCGGTAGCCTGGGTATTGTGGCCCCGGTACCGGGAGGGATCGGCACTTATCATTATATTGTAAAAGTTACACTAACCGAGTTATACCGGGTTGAAGCCAATGCCGCCATGTCGTTTGCCACCCTGTCGCATGCCGGACAAACATTGCTAAATGTACTGGTAGGTGCTTTATCATATTTTTTAACAGGAATCTTATCAAAAAAACAAAAACCACTCAATGAATAACCTGGAGCTGATACATGCAAAAATAGTTGACCGCAAGAAACTGGAAAACCACCTGGCCGTCTGGCGGTTTAAGGATAAAAAAATTGTTTTTACCAACGGGTGTTTCGACCTGCTGCATCTTGGGCATATTGACTACCTGAGTAAAGCCAAAGACCAGGGTGATGTATTGATTGTGGGTGTGAATACCGATGCTTCTGTACAGCGTTTAAAGGGAGCAGGCCGTCCGGTAACCGACGAAATCAGCCGTTCGATGATCATGGCATCCCTGCAGTTTGTTTCGGCGGTTGTTTTGTTTGATGAGGACACACCTTATAATCTCATCCAACAGGTGCAGCCCGATGTATTGGTAAAAGGTAGCGATTATGAACCGGAAGATATCGTAGGCTACGATGTGATGAATACCAAAGGCGGTGAGATTGTCACTATCGACTTCCTGGAAGGATACGCTACGACAAGTATTATTGAAAAAATAAAAGCTGTTTAAAGTTTAAAAAAATGGCTGTATCCGTCTGAATACAGCCACTTTCAGAATAATGATTAGTTTTTATTTTTTAACACCCAGAGGTCCTATGGCTTCCGATTCCGGTTTTGCTACAGGTTTAAGAGTGCTTTGCTTGTTCGAATCAGATAAATTTGCAGGATTAATGCCCATATCTTTCGATTTACCGAAGAGTTCGGGATGCAGATAACGTCCTTTTTCCACACCTTTTTTCTCCACTTCGGGAACAATACGGTGGGTGTTGGCCCAGGCATCGTTACGTACACCGGTTACCTGCCAGCTGACTTTTACATTGGGTTTGTCAGTTTGTATGGTAAAGCGGTTGCCCGAAACCTCCTCTTTGATAATGGCCTGGGCAAATTGTCCGATAACAGTCAGCTGGTATTTGAAATCAATGTTTTCAACTTCAAAATAGGAAGGTAATTCAACAATAGCCAGACCTTCTGCATCAGTCACTACGTTACCGTTGTACACATTCATCATATCGGGGCTTTCCACAAAGCTGTGGATCAGGTATTTATTGGCAGGGTCCTGCGGATGATCAATTTTAAACGAACCGCCACCTTTTGACAGCGTACCATTTACATAAACGTCTCCATAAAAATATCCGGCATAGTTAGTTGTTGCTGATGTTCCGGCAGTTCCATATATACCAATGTTAAAACTAGTACCGCCATATCCGGCTCCACCGGTCCCCATCGAACTCGTACCTCCTTCAGCATCGCCGAAAACACCATAATTAACACCTCCCACATCACTTGTCATTCCCATAACACCATACGAACGACTTATATTATTGTTAATGGAAGAACCAAATACAGCAGGTGCATGATCACCGGTTGGATAGAATGATATTCCCAAATCATTACCGGACGCACCATCGCTTCCCGACTCAGTTGCGTGCAATTTAACCAGCGGGTCATTGATTCCTACACCGACTTTGTTTTCTTTCCACGCCATTGTCTGGTCACCATTTTCATACATGAATATTGCCTGTGAGGATGGATTCCAATATAAAAATCCAACATCAGCATCGTTTTCCTTGAACCAGAGGCCGGAGTTTCCACTGGCATCTGCAATATAATAAGACTGGGTGCTTGTGATCAGTGTATTTGCCTGACCCCCTGCGTTATCAATATGAAAGAACTCGGCTGGGGTATCCGTACCAATTCCCACGTTTCCGTCATTATAATAAATATCATCACCATTTGCGGTCCAGAGTGAAGAACCGCCACCTGGAAGTGTTACGGTATTCCCGTCGCTGATAGATAAGTCACTACCGCTGATAGAAAGGGTTTGTAATTCGTTTACCGGATCAGCATCATCATCTTCACCGTAAAAGGCATAAGGTGTGCTGGCCAGGTCGGAGGTTCCCATGTAAACATAACTGGTGCCACCGTTAGGGTCAATTTCCACTTTTACCCTTTGGTTACCCAGGCTCCAGTCAATTGCTGCAAAACTTCCGCTGATCGGTGCGCCTTCGCCAATAGCCAGGGTAAACAACCCAAAATCATCGGTTGTAAGCGTGTGTCTTTCTACGTAAACGGTAGTAGCTCCTTCTTTAACTGTAATTTTGACAGCAATGTTTTGATTAATCATCGGATTCCCCGATCCGTCACGGGCCATTGCCTGGAAATCGATACGCTGCGGTATTTGCGCGAACATTAATAATGCGCTGAAAAACAGACTTATAATAAGAAGTAATTTTTTATTTTTCATGATTCATGGTTTTAGGTTAGTGTTTGATTAATTTAAATAATTGTTTTTTTGTTTCGTTGTTTCGGTCAACAGAAGTTACCAGTAAACTATACATGCCCGGTGCTAAATGCTGTGTTTGTACAGACTGCCGGGAACCCGATACGTTTTGATCAAGATGTTTGTCGAGCAACAGCCTTCCGTAATTATCAAAAAGACGGATCGACATATCCACCGGATCAGATGTCTGTAAGTCCAGGTAAATCTGGTCCCTGAACGGGTTGGGGTACACGGTACAGAATACCGTTGAAAGAATTTCATCAGTGGAAACCAACAGGTTGTCAAATTGCTGAAACCCTGTGTTGAGCACCACCGATGGCTGAGAGAAAGTGCCAACCACTCCCGGTTGGCCGATAGTCCAGGAAAGTTCTGTGTTTCCCGCACTTCCCTGCCCGCCACCAGCAGCAAACACCCTGCGGGGCATTTCTTGCGTGTAGGCACTTATGGCTACAATAAAACCTGCAGCCAACAGTAAAAATTTTAACTGTTTCATAGTGAAGTTTTAGTTAATGAAATAAAGCGTTAATTGTTTGTTTTCGATGGGAAAGTTACAACAATTTTGATAATTGTCAATAAAAAAGACCTGTTTATTGATGAAGCAGTGGGATTAAATTCAACTTGCTTCGATTAAATCAACGGAATAAAATTGTACATTTGATTGGCTTCATAAATGTGAATAATGGCGAAAACAAAAACGGCTTTCTTTTGTAAAAATTGTGGCAACCAGTCGGCAACCTGGCTTGGCAAATGCCCTGTTTGTAACGAGTGGAACACATACGTTGAGGAGGTTCTTGTTACCAAAGAAGAGCGAAAAAAAACATATCAGAAGGATGATAAAAAAGCCATTCCAAGGCCCATTCATCAGATCAGTTCCGAAAAGGAAGAAAGAATACCTACGTTGAGTACGGAACTTGATCGTGTGCTGGGAGGCGGCCTGGTACCGGGTTCCATAGTGCTGATCGGTGGCGAGCCCGGCATCGGGAAGTCAACCTTGTTACTTCAGGTGGCTCTGCAAATGAAGGACATAAAAATATTATACGTTTCCGGAGAGGAAAGCCACCAACAGTTAAAAATGCGTGCCGACAGAATCGGCCTGGATAATCCTGAATGTTACATCCTCAACGAAACTTTTACAGGTGAAGTATTCCGGCATATCGGTGAGCTGACGCCCGGACTGGTGATCATCGATTCCATACAAACTCTTTCTACCGATATCATCGACTCGTCGGCAGGAAGCATTTCGCAAATCCGCGAGACAGCAGCTGAATTGCAGCGCTTTGCTAAAACAACCAATATTCCGGTGATATTGATCGGCCACATTACCAAAGACGGCACGCTGGCCGGGCCTAAACTGCTGGAGCATATGGTAGATACAGTACTGCATTTTGAAGGAGACCGCCATTACGGTTTTCGGATTTTACGATCCGTAAAAAACAGGTTTGGCTCCACATCGGAGCTGGGAATTTTCGAGATGCAGTCGACCGGTTTGCGCGAAGTTACCAACCCGAGTGAAATATTACTGTCGCAGCGTGATGAAGAAACCAGTGGGGTAGCCATTGCCGCCATGGTGGAAGGACAGCGCCCAATGCTGATTGAAACACAGGCGCTGGTAGGACCTGCAGCTTACGGTACGCCACAGCGTTCTTCTACAGGATTCGACCTGAGGCGTATGAATATGCTGCTGGCGGTACTTGAAAAACGCAGTGGCCTGCGCATCAGTGCCAAAGATGTGTTTCTGAACATTGCCGGAGGCCTACGCGTGGACGATCCGGCTATCGACCTGGCAGTGGTGGCAGCCGTCATGTCGTCGGCAGAAGATCAGCCTATGGGCAACAATATTTGTTTTGCCGGTGAAGTGGGCTTGTCGGGAGAGATCAGAGCTGTTTCACGTATTGAAAACCGGATCAGCGAAGCAGAAAAACTGGGATTTGAAAAAATAATGATTTCCAGGTTCAACCTTAAAGGTATCGACACGAAAAAGCAGAAAATTGAAATTATCCCGGTAACCAGCATCCGGGATGTGGTGCGGTTGCTTTACTAATAGCCAGGTCCGCGTGCAGATCCTGCGCGTGACATTCCTTCTTAAAGCTCTTCATTTTCTCAAATCCACAAGAATAAATTCAGGTGTCTTTTTTTCTTCCATATAATGCTGTCGAATAGTAGCAAGGCAAGCATGATGAACGATGTTCCGACGACAAGTTGGACGTTGGTACTCATCGCGGTATTTTTCAGTTGAGAACCTGCAAATATGCTTGTAAGTTGATGAAAGAAATGAAAAGCGTAACCTGAAAATAAGTGATAATAATATGGAATTAAAGCAGGATTAAGAACAGAAAGAGTGCCTGCGGCAACTAATACAGCCCCGGCAGCAACAAGCAGATAAGGCCAGTCGGCCGAAACGGCCTGCTTCTGTTTTTGTAAGTCAGTGGCTTCGAGGACATCCATCACTCTGCCGGTAAAACCTTCGGGAGCCTTTACCGTGAATTTATCCTCCAGTAACGATTTGATTATCTTATCTTCCTTTTCCATAGCTTGTTAATTTTAATAAATAGCCGGTTCTGTTGTGCTTAATTTATGTGCTATTTCTCTCAGTTTATGCCTGATGCGGAACAGTTTTACCTTTACATTCGATGGCGTCAGGCCTGTAGCTTTGCTGATTTGCTCTACCGAATTTTCCTCATAATAATACAAGGTTAAGATCAGCTTTTCTTCAGGAAAGAGCTCATCAATAGCTTGCTCTATCAGTTTATGTTTTTCTTCTTTTTCTTCCAGTTCTTCCATGGTTACGCTTGTGTCTGCCGAAGGCAGGTTTTCTTCAACACGTTCCACCGTCCTGATCTTATGTTTTTGTTTGCGCATTTCTGAAATAGCCGTATTGTAAGTAATCCGGTAAATCCATGTGGAGAAGCCGGCTTCTTTCCTGAATTTTTTCAAAGAACTGTAAGCTTTGACAAAGGTGTCCTGGGCTATTTCTTCGGCAAGCTCCCGGTTGCGGACAATGCCCAATGCAAGGCTGAAAACACGGTCTTTGTATTTGTCAACCAGTACAGCGTACGCCTGGCGGTTTCCGTTTAATACCTGCCTGATGATGTCTTCGTCGGCCGCTCTCATTTTTAGTTGGACGCATGATTCCCCGTCTGGTTACAGACAGGATGCATCGTTACAAAGATATTCACCTTTTTACTTTACTTTTGCTTTTACTAATTTAAAATCCTGATAAGATGAAATATACAATCACATTATTCCTGGTATTATCCACCCTGGCAGTCAGTGCCCAGTTTGATAATTTTTTCCTTGACAAAACGATGCGTATGGATTACTACCACAGCGGGAATCATGAAACAGAATTTTATTCGTTTGACGAGCTGATTGAAGAACCTTACTGGGGCGGTTCGAAAATGAATCTGGTGGACACATTTGAATACGGAAATTATTACGTGAAAGTTTTCAACACGCAAAACGATTCGCTGCTGTATTCACGCGGATATTCTTCTTTGTTTGGTGAGTGGCAAACCACCCGTGAGGCGGAAGAAACCTGGCGGACACTTTCCGAGGCAGTCGTTTTTCCTTATCCGAAACAGGAGGTGCGGATTGAGTTGTATGGCAGGAACTGGGACGGTGTTTTTGAAAAGAAATTTGAATACACGGTAGACCCGTCCGCCAATTATTTCGTTAAGCAGGAGAACCGCCTGACGTACCCGTCTTTTGATGTACACATTTCGGGTGATTCGCAGAAGAAAGTAGATATTGTCATTTTGCCCGAGGGCTATACCGAAGAAGAAATGGGCGCGTTTATCGAAGACTGTCAAAAATTTGCCAAAGACCTGTTTGCCTTTGCTCCATACAGCGAAAACAAAGACAAGTTCAATATCAGAGGTGTACTAGCACCATCCCGTGATTCTGGTGTAGACATCCCGGCTGACACCGTTTGGAAAAACACACTTATGAATGCAAGTTTCTACACCTTCGACAGTGAACGATATCTCATGACTTTTGATAATAAAAGCGTGCGCGACCTGGCTGCCAATGCTCCGTACGACCAGATCTATATTTTGGTCAATAGTAAAAAATACGGGGGTGGTGCCATTTACAATTACTACAATGTGAGTGTAAACAGCAATGCTAAGTCGGCACAGATCCTTTCCCATGAGTTTGGCCATGGGTTTGCCGGACTTGGCGATGAATATTTCGATTCTTCGACATCATACGAAGATTTTTATAACCTGAAGGCTGAGCCGTGGGAGCCAAACCTGACAACACTTGTAAACTTTGAAAATAAATGGCAAGACATGCTGAAAAAGAAAACTCCGGTTCCAACTCCTGATATCGAACAATATTACAATAAGCTGGGTGTTTTTGAAGGAGGAGGTTACGTAGCTAAAGGGGTTTACAGGCCTATGCACGACTGTATGATGAACACGTTTAAAGACACAAAATTTTGCCCCGTGTGTGCCCGGGCTATTCAGCGGATGATCGATTTTTATACGGAATAAATTCGGCGTAATTAGTGACATCTCAAGCGGGTGTACATCTTAAATATTCTTAAAATCAGCAGATTTTACAACATATTATGCGTTTTAACGTATTAATATTAAATAATAGAATAACATGCATATTAAAAGTGATGTCGCTATCAGCGATTCCGGTTTTGTATTTGTACCGGCCACAGGCGAGTCGTTTACAGTGAACCCAATTGGGGCAGCGATTATTCATATGTTGAAGGAAAACAAGTCCGTTGAAGAGGTCAGCAAACAGATCTTTGAAAACTACAAGACGGATATGGCAACAGTTGAAAAAGACATGAACGACTTTGTAGCTATGCTCAAACAATATTCATTGATCGATACAAATGACTAAGCAGATACTGACTATAGCGGTAACGGGTTTAAATGCCATTGACAGCCCCGGCCCCGGTGTGCCGGTCATTCGCGGTCTTAAAGAAGCAAAAGCTTTTAACGCACGTATTATAGGCCTTTCGTACGAATCACTCGAACCCGGTATTTACATGCACGAATTGGTGGATAAAACCTACCAGATACCCTATCCTTCATCAGGTGTTGAAGTACTTTTTGAGCGTTTGAAATACATCCACAACCAGGAAAAGCTGGATGTGATCATCCCGAATTTTGATGCCGAAATGTTTTCATTCATCAAACTAGCTTCTGAACTGAAAAGTATGGGGGTTCACACCTTCCTGCCAACAGCTGAACAATTTGAAGAAAGGCAAAAAATGAACCTGCCCGATTTTGGTAAAAAATACGATATCACGGTTCCAGCCAGCGAAGCTGTTTTTACAGCAGGAAAATTGGCCGAAGTCCTGAAAGAATTTGAATTTCCCGTGGTGGTGAAAGGGAAGTTTTATGATGCAAAAATTGTATACAATTACGAACAGGCGCTTTCGGCTTTTAACGATATGGCTGCCAAATGGGGTGTGCCGGTCATTCTTCAGGAGTTTGTCCGCGGAACCGAATTCGATGTTACCGGCCTGGGTGACGGCAAAGGAAATACCGTTGCAGCTGTACTTATGCGGAAGCAATACATCACCGATAAAGGGAAGGCATGGGGAGGTATTGCCATTACAGACGAAAAGCTGCTGAAGCTGACAAAACATTTCATAAAAGAAACAAAATGGGGTGGTGGATTTGAACTGGAATTTATGAAAGATAAAGAAGGTGAATTTTACCTGATGGAGATCAATCCGCGTATTCCGGCCTGGGTTTACCTTGCGGTAGGCGTTGGGCAAAATATACCCGAAGCACTGACATTGCTTGCTCTTGGTGAAAAAGTGAAGCCTTATACTTCTTACGAATCAGGCAAGATGTTTATCCGGTATTCGTGGGATATGATTGTTGAATTGAAAGAGTTTGAAATGATTTCTACGACAGGAGAATTATGATGTAACAGGAGTTGTGTGTTATAAGTTATCTTGGTAAGATAGGTAGTAACATATATCTAAAAAAGTAATAAGTATGGAAAAACAACGATATGAGCGGCCACTGATCAAAAAGCTGGAAAGCAGTATGCCCAACAAATTCGGGACGAGAACGGAATATGTTCCTATGACACATATTGATGATGTGGCAGTGAAAGACCTGATTGATAAATATGAATCACCCTTGTTTGTAATTTCGGAAAAAACCATTCGTACCAACATACGAAAGGCTCGTAAAGCATTTGAAAACCGCTATCCGAAAGTACAGTTTGCATGGTCGTATAAAACCAACTACCTTGATGCTGTGTGCCGCACTTTCCACCAGGAAGGATCATGGGCCGAAGTAGTGTCAGGTTTTGAGTTCGATAAAGCTCTGAACAATAAGGTGGATGGCTCCAAAATTATTTTTAACGGCCCGGATAAAACAGAAGAAGATATCCGTAAAGCCATCCAGCACAATGCCCTGATCCATATAGACCATCTGGATGAACTATACAGCATTCAGGAGTTGGCTACAAAGGCTAAAAAGAAAGCCCGTGTGGCTATTCGCGTGAATATGGACACGGGTATTTATCCGATGTGGGATCGCTTTGGATTTAACTACGAAAACGGACAGGCATGGGATGCGCTGAACAAGATCATGCGTTCCGAAGTGATGATACTGGAAGGACTCCATACACACATCGGCACCTTTATGCTGTCACCTAACGCATATGCCGTGGCTGCCGGCAAATTGGCCGACCTGGCTATCAGTATTCGGGATAAATACCAGCATGAAGTGAAGTACATTGATATGGGGGGTGGTTTCGCCTCGAAGAATAACCTGAAAGGCGCTTACATGCCGGGTGCTGATATGAATCCTACCATTGATGAGTTTGCTGAAGCGATTACGAGCACGTTGATCAACAGTAATTTCAAACCGGATAAGTTGCCGCTACTGATTCTGGAAACAGGTCGTGCCCTTATTGACGATGCAGCACATCTGCTGGGAACGGTTATTTCAAACAAACGATTGTCGGACGGCAGAAGAACAACGATCATCGATATAGGTGTAAACATATTATTTACATCGTTTTGGTATGATCATAAAATTACCCCGGCGCAGCCGTTTACGCAATACACCGAAGACACCGTTGTTTACGGCCCTTTGTGCATGAACATAGATGTGATCCGCGACAATGTGAATTTGCCCTTACTGAATAAAGGGGATCATGTGGTTATTCAAAGTGTGGGCGCTTACAACATGACCCAGTGGATGCAATTTATTACTCTTCGGCCACGAATTGTAATGATTGACACAGAGAGAAAAGTCCATGTGATCAGGGAAAAAGAAAACCTAAACCAACTATTGGAATTCGAACATATACCGGATCATTTGAAGGATTTCAATTTGTAGGCTTTTTCAACAAACCATGACTAAATGTATCTTTTTAGCCATATATTGGACGATAACTTATCGGGTTCGGGGAACATTCTGCATCAGGTGCAATTGGAACTGATAAAGGCCGGTGAGGACCAAGAAGTGCTTGATAGTGACGAATTGTTACAACAAACAGAAAAACTGAAAAGGCATTTTCCCCTGTTTGGATTACTGTGGCACTTTTTAAATGATCTTAAAAACGTTATAAAGCCTGAAATGAAAATTGACGGCAGGCAACTGAGCGACTTTGTGAAGGAATACCGGAAAAAGTGGAATGGAGCACAGGGAAAAGCCTGCCACCATATACTAAAATCCATTGATTTTAAAGGAAAAAAAGTCCTTGTTCACAGCAACAGCTCTGCTATTCATACATTATTCGCCCTGCTTCATAAAAGGCATATTTTACCAGTTGTCTGGCAAACGTATTCATCACCAGCCGGCGAAGGAAAAATGCAGGCGAAGACACTAAGCAATATTGGGTTCGAAACACATCTCGTACATGAAGACACCCTGAGTCATTTTATCGGCCAGATGGACATGGCAATTTTCGGCACGGATATGCTACTGGAAGACCGCTTTGTAAATAAAGTGGGTACATTCCCCATCGCTTTACTTTTCGATTATTTTAAAAAACCGATATATGTTTTAGCTGAGCAACGGAAAATATTTTTACCTCAGGATATGCCGGAATTACCCATCGAAGAAGAAAAGCCCGTAACCGAATTGATCCCGGGGAAAACAAGAAATTTGCGGGTACACAACCTTTATTTTGAATCGGTTCCCATATCATTGGTAAACCGTGTATTTTTGGACGAATAAAAATGGAAAAGAAAACAGATCATATTCTTCAATATTACGGTAATAGTCTGATAAGAAGTTATGGGCAGGTCTTTTTTTCCAGGAACCCCGTTTTTGCAGTGATCCTGCTGATCGTTACCTTCTTTGATATGTATGCCGGTATTGCCGGTTTGCTTGCAGTAGTTTTCACCAATATAACTGCGTTGCTCTTTGGCCTGAACAAACAGAAAATTTACGAGGGTATTTATGGTTTTAACTCGTTACTTGTTGGATTGGGTATCGGTATTTATTACCAGCCGGGAGTCGAATTCTACATCATTTTGGCGCTGGTTTCCATGATCACGTTGTTTTTTTCAGTGGCGTTAGAAGGAGTGCTGGGGAAATACGGCCTCCCCTATCTGAGTATTCCCTTCTTGCTCGGCATCTGGATGGTGGTCATTGCCGCTAAAGGTTACTCAACTTTATCGGTTAGCGAGCGTGGCGTTTACAGCCTGAATGATATGTATGCTATGGGCGGAATGACGATGGTGAGGCTGTATGAATGGTTCAATAATTTAGCCGTTCCCGAGTCGTTGCGAATTTATTTCAAATCACTCAGTGCGATCCTTTTTCAGTACCACATGTTTGCCGGGATTTTAATCGGCATCGGCTTGTTGTATTATTCGCGCATCGCCTTCCTCATGTCGCTCATCGGATTTTATACCGCTTATTATTTTTACTTTTTTATCGGTGCCGACATCAGCGAACTAACATACAGTTACATTGGGTTTAACTATATTTTGACAGCCATTGCTGTGGGCGGATTTTTTATCGTGCCTTCATGGCGGTCGGTTTTATGGGTGGTGCTGCTTACACCTCTCATCGCCATTATCCTTAGTAGCACTTCTTATATTTTTGCCGTTTTTCAGCTTTCGGTCTTGTCGCTGCCGTTCAATATCGTGGTGATTTTGTTCTTATATGTGCTGAAATTTAGGGAAACGCGTACTGAATCCTTGTCACCGGTGGTCATACAGCAGTATTCGCCCGAGGAACACGCCTATAACCATAATAATTACATGGAGCGCTTTGGCTCGCTTCCATGGTTTGCCATGAATTTACCCTTTTGGGGAGAATGGAAAGTAACTCAGGGGCACAACGGGGAACATACGCATCAAAAAAACTGGCAACATGCCTGGGATTTTGAAATTGTGGATGAGAAAAACCAACCATTTGACAACTCCGGTAACCGTCCTGAAGATTATTACTGTTTCAATAAGCCGGTATCTGCTCCGGCTGATGGTTTGGTGGTGGAAATAGAAGACGGAATTGACGATAATGTCATCGGCGACATGAATCTTGAAAAAAACTGGGGCAACAGTGTGGTCATCAAACATGCCGAGGGTCTCTACTCACAGCTCAGTCACCTGAAGAAAGAGAGTATCAAAGTAACTGTTGACCAAGCGGTAAAGCAGGGAGAAGTAATCGGCCATTGTGGCAACTCGGGCAGGTCGCCTGTACCGCATATTCACATGCAGTTCCAGGAAACACCTTCCATTGGGTCTGCCACAGTCAAATACCCCTTGTCGGCCTTTGTTGTGCACGAAGGTAACAGCCATGCGTTTCAAACAGCGACAATTCCTGAAATGAGCCAGGTTGTGTCAAACCCGGTTAGAAATGAATATCTTTTTGAGGCATATCATTTTGTTCCTGGTCAGGTGCTGAAATTTGAAAAGGAAGAAAAAGGCAAAAAACAAGATATTGAATGGGTTGTTGAATCGGATATTTATAAAAACACGAGCCTGTATTGTAAAAATACAAAGTCGAAAGCTTATTTCAGGCAGCTTGGCAATGTGTTTTATTTTACCAGTTTTGAAGGTAAAAAGAACAGCCTACTCTACTATTTCTACTTATCCTCGTTTAAGGTAGTGACCGCTTTTTACAAGGATTTGAAAATTGCAGATGCGTATCCGCTTTCGTTATATCCCGGAAAGTTTTTGAAAATCATACAGGATTTTTGCGTGCCTTTCTTCAGGTTCCTGGATACAACCTATGAGTTGACCTATGATTCGTTTTCTGAAAACGGTGAAGACGCGGAACTGATCATGAGATCGAAAGCATTTTTAATACGTAAAAAATCAGAAAAACCGGATGCCCAATTTACCATTACGGTTGAAACAAAAGGAATACATCAGATAAATGTTAATGCAGGTGAACAACAGATCATTGCAAGGAGGCTTCTGTAAATGAAACAAGTTCAGGTGTATATAAACCGTTGGTTGCTTGCTGTTTTGATGACAGGCGTATTTTTTACCAGCCAGGCTCAAGTTATTGATTATGCACATGCAGATTCGATAACGTATCAAAATTACCTGGATCATAATTGGAAAGCATTAATTGCAAACGGAAAACTGGCTTTAAAAAACAACATTGACTATTATTACTTACGTATGCGCATGGGAGAAGCCTATTATGCACAGGAGAAATATGCGCTGGCCATTTCACAGTTAAAGAAAGCACTGGCATTCAACCATCAGGAAAAACTGGCCTCAGCGCTATTGTATGAGGCGTATTTGCAAATGGGAACAAAAGGTCAGGCTTACCGTTTGGGTATGTCGTTTAATAAAAATTTGCAGCAGTCATTAGGGGTGAAAGCAAGACCGGTAGAACTGATTGATGTATATGGTGGTTATACGTTTTCAAACAATGGCCAAAAAAACGGTCAGACAGATATACTTGGCCCGCAAGATGATTTTGGGCAACAAACGCTTATCGGCAACCAGGTTTATTTGCATGCCGGCCTGATGTTACATGTAGTTCCTTCGTACAGTCTTTATTTGAGTGGCAGCTATCTGAAGATTGAAAAAACAAGCCGTTTTCAATATAATGTGAACAAACATGTCAAAGGAATCCCGGTGTTTGGTCAGGACGGATGGATTTTAAATCGATATTATTTGCAACGGAGAACCTATAATGAGTCTTTCAGCGGTTATATTAGCCAATTTGAATTTTACGTCAATAACCGTATTTTCATGAATAACGGCTGGGCACTGCACTTTTACGGTAACCTGCTCTCCATTCGCGCACCAATAGTTGATAATTACCATGTTTTGATAGGTAAGACCGACACGCTTGCCTGGCAGCCGTCAACCGGGGCGGTGCAAACAACCACATGGATAGAAGACGGCATGGTTTTCAACCAAACAGACACTTCCTTCGTTAATTGGGTGGCGGGGATTGACCTGGAAAAAGATTTCAGTATGGTAAATATCCATTTGTTCGGAACGATTTCGCAACTGGGAAATTCTAATCAGGGCCAGTTGGGTTTGTCATTGTTCTATTATCCGTTGGGCAGTACATCATTTTACGGAAAAACAGAATTTATCGGTTTTTTTGAATCAGGTGATACTTATAACAGTCAAAATCGCGTTATATTTAACCAGTTATTAGGTGTTAAAGTTTTCAAAAATACGTGGCTGGAGGGAGAATATTTGACAGGTGATTTGCATAATGCAAATATGAAACAAGGCTTGGTTGTGTACAATCTGCCGGAAAAAATCAATTTTATTGTAGGTATGAATCTTCATGTTTTTGTCAAAAATCACCTCGAAATAAGTCTGATATATAATTACGCTGACAAGGAAAATCGCTATAAAACAAGCCAGGCAAACGACCAAAACGAAACATATAATACACTGAATTATCAAACACAAAGTATCATAGGAGGTTTAAAATGGACATTTTAAAACAAGGAATCATAGTTATATTACTCGCCGTAATGCCGGCGCTTTATGCACAAGATTACAATGCCATAGAGAGCGCATTCAAAAGTTCATACGAGCTTGAGTCAGCAGGTAAATACAGCGAAGCCGTGAATGTATTAAAGGAAATATACCAGGAGGATTCGTATGAGATCAATCTTCGCTTGGGGTGGCTAACCTATTTATCGGGCAATTTCACCGAAGCTATCCCCTATTACCAGAAAAGCATCGAATTAAAACCTTTATCGGTTGAAGCCCGCCTGGGGCTTGTATATCCTGCTTCGGCTATGGGTAACTGGACACATGTTGAAAATATGTACAATGAAATTCTCGAAATCGACCCTCAGAATGCAACGGTCAATTACCGGATGGGTTTGATTTACTATGGCAGGGAAGATTACGCCACGGCAACACAGTATTTTGAGAAGGTGATTAACCAATATCCGTTTGGTTACGATGGAGTGATCATGATGGCATGGACGAATTTTAAACTGGAAAAACTGCGCGAAGCAAAAGTGTTGTTTCAAAAAGCCCTACTGATCAGCCCGGAAGACGCATCTGCAATGGAAGGGTTGGAGCTGTTGAAGTAACAGCTTAGAGAGAAAAAAGAAAACTCTTCTTACGAAAGATACGTCAGACTGCCTTCATCCAGTTCTCGAGAAGGATGGCAATTGCATCAGCTATTATGATGACGATGAAGCCCAGCTCACTTTTCAATTTTACTTTCCTGAAAACAGCTACAAATCCTGCCAGAAGTGTTACTATCGGAAACAATACAGCGTTGCCATGCCAATGATTCATAACCCACAGCCAATAGGCAAATATGGACGCTGACATCAGGCCGATGATAATTCTTGCCAACACACTTTTTTCTTTGACGGTGAGTCCGTAAATAAAGGCAAGCGCCACAAACCCCATGTAAACATAAATTCCGGATGTATGAATTGCTTCGGAAGGAAAGAGCACCAGCACAATGCCGATGACCATTCCAAAGGTTATAACCGCTGGAAATGTCTTTTTCTCTTTAATCGTCCAAAAAACACCAAAAGCTGCCGCCAGTCCCATTAAAAGTTGTAAGGTCATATCATTCAGTTTTAATTACTGTTTTAAAGTATAACCCATGCCTTATCAGTCCACAAGCTGCAAATCCATCTGCCGGTTGGCAAGATCCACTTTCTTCACCAGCACATTAACTTTATCGCCGAGCCGGTACGTATTACCATGTGATTTTCCGATGATCCTGTAATTATCTTCATCCAGGTAATAATAGTCATCTTTCAACTCGTTAAACCGGATCAGCCCTTCGCTTTTACTTTCGATAATCTCCACAAAAATCCCCCACTTGCTGACGCCTGAGATATTCCCTTCCAGAATCTTCCCTATCTTATCGGTCATATACTCAATCTGTTTGTATTTTACCGAGGCGCGTTCAGCTTCTGTAGCCAGCTTCTCCATATCTGAGGAATGTTTGCATTTATCTTCCAGCGGATCTTTTTTTACCGAATTACCCCCGTGCAGGTAGTGTTCCAGCAAGCGGTGCACCATCAGGTCGGGATAACGGCGGATGGGTGAAGTAAAATGTGTGTAATAGTTGAAAGACAGCCCGTAATGCCCGATATTGTCAGTTGAATAGATGGCTTTAGCCATAGTACGGATGGCGATGGATTCTATCATATGCTCTTCGCCCCGGCCTTTGATTTGATTAAACAGCATGTTGTATGAGCTGGCGAGCTGTTTATGTGAGCTCACATTCAGGCTAAACCCAAGCTTCTTTACAAACTGCGCAAAGGTGTTCAGTTTTTCCGGGTTGGGCTCATCGTGAATACGGTACACAAAAGTTTTAGGTGTTTTCCCGTCTGTGGGCTTACCGATCAGTGTGGCTACTTTTTTGTTAGCCAGCAGCATAAACTCCTCCACCAGATGGTTCGATTCTTTTTGTTCTTTAACATAGGTTTCGATAGGCTTCCCGTCTTCATCCAGCTTGAATTTAATCTCTTCCGAGTTGAAGTTAATAGCCCCGTTTTCAAAACGTTTCTTCCTGAGAATAGTAGCAAACTGATGCAGCTGAAGAATGTCTTTGGCGAACTCACCCTGTTCGGTTTCAATGATTTCCTGTACCTCTTCATAGGCAAATCTCCTGTCGGAGTTAATCACTGTTTTTCCGAACCACTCGTCTACCACTTCTGCCCGGTCGTTCATTTTGAACACGGTCGAAAAAGTGAGTTTGTCTTCGTTGGGCCGCAGCGAACAGACGTTGTTTGACAACACTTCCGGTAACATAGGTATCACACGGTCAACAAGGTAAATGGAAGTAGCCCTGCTGTATGCTTCTTTATCGATAAGCATTTTCGACTGTACATAATGCGACACATCGGCAATGTGCACACCCACTTCCCACAGACCGTCTTTCAGTTTTTTCAGTGAGAGGGCATCGTCAAAATCTTTCGCGTCAAACGGGTCGATGGTGATGGTCCATGTATTCCGAAAATCTTTTCTGCGCCTGATCTCTGTTTCCGAGATTGTGGTGTCGATCTTGTCGGCTTCTTTTTCCACATTTTTTGGAAAGACCAGCGGAAAATTGTATTCCACCAGTATCGACTGCATCTCCACGTTGTTATCTCCCGGTTTTCCTAAAACCTGAATTATTTCACCAAACGGATTGTTCGAATGTTCGGGCCACTCGGTGATGTGGGTAACTACTTTCATGCCGTTGATGTCCTCCTTGATCTGGCTCTTGGGGATAAATATATCGAACGGCATGTTCTCGTTGTCGGGAATAACAAAGCCGAAATTCTTACTCACCTCCAGTATTCCGGCATAGGTTGTTTTTTTACGTTCCAGAATTTCTTCTACCTGCCCTTCTTTTTTATGGCTTTTGCGCCTGGGAAAGAGCAGCACTTTCACATGGTCACCATGCAACGCACGGTGTACGTTGTTGGCTGCAACAAAAATATCTTCACCGCCTTCGTCGGGTGTGATATAGGCTTTGCCGGTTTTTTTCATATCCACGATGCCGGTAACATATTTCTTCGCAAGTCCTGCATTTGCCGAACTCGCAGGGTTCAGCATGTATTTGCCGGGTTTTACTTCCTGAAGTTCACCGGCAAGATGCAACTCTTCCAGGATATTGAAAACGAGGTCCTTGCTGGCCTGGTCGTGCAGGCCCAACTGGCGCGCAATCTGTTTGTAGTTATATGCTCTGAACGGATTCTCGGAAAAATTGCTGAGAATAATTCCCGCCAATGCTCCTTTTGGCCGGCGGTTTTTTTTATGTTTTTTCCCCATGATTTAATTAGATATTGTGTCTTATTTGTGTTTTTTCAGCTGTTGAATTTTTAAGCCTGAAAAGTAGTGATAATTCTGAATCGAATTTCTTAAATATGATTAATTTCCAGGGCAGGGATGGAAGCTATGAGTTTTTTAGTGTAAGCATGCTGCGGATGGAAGTAAACCCGTTCGGCATCACCGGTTTCGATAATCTTTCCGTCTTTCATCACCATGATTCTGTCTGACATATAGCGCACTACCGAAAGGTCGTGTGAGATAAATATATAGGTAAAGCCAAATTCTCTTTTCAGGCTGTTCAGCAGGTTCAGTATGCGTGCCTGCACCGATACATCGAGTGCCGAAACGGCTTCGTCGCAAATGATAAATTTCGGCCTGAGGGCCAGGGCGCGCGCAATGACGATCCGCTGCCGCTGCCCACCCGAAAATTCGTGCGGATACCTGCCGAAATGATCTTTTTTAAGTCCCACTTTTTCCAGCAGTTCTTCGGTCTTTTTTCTCCGCTCGGTTTTGTTTTTATACAAGCTGTGTACTGTCATCGGCTCCATGATCGCCTGCCCGATACTGAGTCGTGGGTTTAACGATGAATAGGGATCCTGAAAGACGATGTTAAGCTGTTTCCGTTCTTTCTTCAAAGCGCTTTTCGAGAGTTGCATCAGCCTCTTCTCGTCGAAATATACGGCGCCGCTGTCGGGTTCTATCAGCCGCAAAAGACTCCTTCCCAGGGTTGTTTTTCCGCAGCCCGACTCGCCAACCAGGCCCAGTGTTTCACCCTCTCTGACCTGAAAACTTACATCGTTAACGGCATAAACATAGTTAGTGGCTTTACCGAACAGGCTTCTCCCCGAAACGTATTTTTTGACCAGATGCTCGGTTTCGAGGATATTCTTTCCTACAGGATGATCAGGCACAGGCACGGGTTTTACAGGTTTTACTGCAGGTTTCTTCTTCCCGTTTGTTTCCAGAAACTCATCAATCGTAGGAAGTGTCTCCGGTTTGCCTTTTAGCGGAGGGCGGCAAGCTAAAAGTCCTTTGGTATATGGATGTTCTGGATGCCGGAAAATATCTTCCGATGCTCCTTCCTCTACAATTTTTCCACGGTACATCACCACCACCCGTTCCGACACTTCGGCGATAACACCCAAGTCGTGGCTGATAAACAGCAAACTCATACCGTATTCTGCCCGCAGGTCGTTCAACAGGGCGATAATCTCTTTCTGCACCGTAACATCAAGCGCTGTTGTTGGTTCGTCGGCAATCAGCAGGTCGGGTTTGTTGGCTACCGCCATGGCGATCATCACCCGCTGCATTTGTCCGCCCGAAATCTGGTGTGGATAAGATCGGTAGATCTCTTCGGGCCGGGGCAACTTCACTTTTTCAAACAGCGAAACAACTTGTTGCCGGGCTTCTTTTTTATCAATATGTTGATGCAGCCGGATGCTTTCTGCCACCTGTTCGCCACAACGCACAACAGGGTTCAGCGCAGTCATAGGCTCCTGGAAGATCATGGAAATTTTGCTGCCGCGGTACATTCTGACCCGTTGCTTGTGCAGTTGCAGAAGGTCGGTACTGCCGAAACGGATCATCCCGTTTTGGATAATAGCCTGGGGCGGCAGCAAACCAATAACAGCTAATGCCGTGATGGACTTCCCCGATCCTGACTCGCCCACCAACCCGATAGATTCTCCGCTCTTCACCGAAAAGCTTACGTCTTCCACGGCATAGGTAAGTTTTGCATCGTTTTGAAACTGTACGGAAAGCCCTTTAACGTCCAATAATAGATCCGTGTGCTGCATTTTTCAAAAGTAAGGAAATAAATTACCTGTGACCATATACGATTATCGGGTTTGATGCACGTGATGATACCGTTGCATGGTCATAGATTAAAAATTAAATCCGGCGATTCATTAAAATAAGCATGTTTTCCGCTTAAAATTTAACGGCATGTTAACAAAAACTGTTAAATAATTGCTAAATCTCTGTTTCGGAAGAAAAACCCGTAAGTAGCTGCGTATAAAATCGACTATATTTAAAAATTGGTGACGGCTCATGACGCAGGAATGAAAAAAAACAGATGGGACAGATGGCAGATTGCTGTACGCACTGCAGTCCATTCAATCTCTTCATTCTGCCTGTTTGAACGTATGTAACAAGAGAGTAATAGAATATTATATAGTGTGTTTGTTTGTTCAGGGCGGCCGTATGGCCGCCCTCTTTTTATCAAAAATGAGTTGTTGATAACCCTCACTACAGCGCCGCTTTCAGGACAAAAAAAAAAGTAATTTTAATTTGATTTTTCAAAAGAATGAGTACATTTGTTACTCAAAGTTTGAAATATGCATATGTTTTAAGCTGATGCATAGCCATTTGCATACAAAAAGCGTCTGCCTGTTTCAACAACAGATGAAAAACAAACCAATATGCTGGGCACGCTGATTACATCAAAAACGCGGATAAAACTGCTGTTGAAATTTTTTCTGAACAGTAACAACACCGCCTACCTACGTTCCCTTGAACCCGAATTCGGTGAATCAACCAATGCTATCCGCCAGGAGCTGAACCGCTTCGAGGAGGCCGGTTTGTTGGTTTCCGCAAGCGAAGGGAACAAGAAAATCTATAAAGCCAATACCCAACACCCGCTTTTTCCGGAAATAAACGGCCTGTTGATGAAACACATAGGGCTGGATAAAATTATTGAAAAAGTAGCGCATAAGTTGGGGAAGCTTGATGCAGTTTACCTGGTAGGTGAGCTGGCTAAAGGCCAAAACAGCAAGGTTATCGACCTGTGGTTTGTGGGGGATGAAATTGATAAAAAATACCTGCTCGATCTGATCGAGAAAGCAGAACAGATGATCAACCGGAAAATCCGGTACATCATTCTGGATAAAAAAGAACTGACCGATTTTCTGAAAGCTAACGGCAAAAATGAACTTTTGCTGCTCTGGAAATTGTAACAGTTTAAAAACATAAGGGGCATTAAATCAGTTACATGCAAAATAATCATGTGACTTAGGAGGCGAAAGCATGGCCGTGAGTAACGAAAAAAATATGGAAAAGAGAATGCAAACGGCTATCCGGGCGGCCATTGAAGCCGGAAAAG
>Ga0209013_10001527_pt1 | contig 21389 bp, 23 predicted proteins | sample Cruoilmetagenom2_FD_187291 | JGI IMG/M metagenome (GOLD analysis project Ga0209013, IMG submission 187291) | Oil polluted marine microbial communities from Coal Oil Point, Santa Barbara, California, USA - Sample 2 (SPAdes) (version 2) | ecosystem: Environmental > Aquatic > Marine > Oil seeps ...
AAAGCACCAAATGCAAAGGCCGCACCCAACGCAAGCGCCCGGCGCCCCAGCGCATGGATTTCGGCCATGGGAAGGTCTTGATGATTTCCGGGACGATCTCGGCGATCACTTCACTCGCGTCACGCCCAGGCTTCTCGATCAGCGCGACGTAGAAGCTGCCCTTCTTGTCCTCGCGGATTTCGGCTTGATCGATCGACTTCAGTCCCGCCGCCTTGAGGAATCCCGCGATCGCTTGCTCCGGCGCACCGACACGCGGACCTTTGCGTTCATCTTTCACGTCGGGGGAGCGCTTCGGCAGACCATCTACCACGGCGGTCAGGCGGCGCGGCGTGGCGAAGGTCCTGATCTCCTCGAAGTCGAGACCAGCGGCCTTCAGTTTATCGCCCAGCAGCCACGCCAGATTTTCGCGTGCGCGGGTCTGCATGCGCGCTGGAATTTCCTCGGAGAATAGTTCGAGCAGGAGTTCAGCCATTGGCGGCTCCGCTCTGGGGTGCGAGGTCCTGACCGAACCCAATGTCTTGGTCGTCCAGATCCTGGATGCCAAATTCGAGGACACCGTAAGGCTTTTCGCCCAGGTGATAGTCGATCTGCGCGCCGTGGCCCTTCAGCTCTTCATAAATGGCGCGCGCATCATCGACCCAGAAATACGCGTTCCACATTTTGTCCTTGATGCGCCAGAACGGCACGATCTCGTGAACCTTGGGCGCTTGTGTCAGCATGACGTGCGCACGATCGCGCACCGCGATCGCAAAGTCCGGTGGCTCGCCCCAGACGCCGAGCGTGCGGAACCCAACCTTGTCGGCCCAATAGTCGATGGCCTTAGGCAGATCGCGCGCGAAGAGGACCGGCGCTTGCTCCATGATCTTCGCCTCGGTCATGACGCCCCGCCCGCTTCGGTCTTGAGCCACGCGGCGCAGCACGCCTTGGTAAGATCGCGTACGCGCAAGATGTAAGCCTGGCGCTCGGTCACGGAGATGACGCCGCGCGCATCGAGCAGATTGAAAATATGCGAGGCCTTGATGGCCTGATCGTATGCGGGCAGCACCATCAGATGCTCATCGCCGTTCTCACCGGCGGCAAGCAATGCCTTGCACTCGGCCTCGGCGTCGCGGAAATGCTCGAACAGTTTGGCGGTGCCGGCGTGCTCGAAATTGTAGCGGGAGTATTCCTGCTCGGCCTGAAGGAACACGTCGCCGTATTTGACCTTGTTCGCCCCCTCCCCGCCGTTGAAGTTGAGATCGTAGACATTGTCCACGCCTTGCACATACATGGCGAGCCGCTCCAGGCCGTAGGTGAGTTCGCCGGACACGGGATCGCAATCGAACCCGCCCACTTGCTGGAAATAGGTGAACTGCGACACCTCCATGCCATCGCACCACACCTCCCAGCCGAGCCCCCAGGCGCCGAGCGTCGGGCTTTCCCAGTCGTCCTCCACGAAGCGAATGTCGTGATTCTCAGGATCGATGCCGATGGCAAAGAGGCTCTCCAGATAGAGGTCCTGAATGTCGGGCGGCGAGGGCTTCAGGATCACCTGGAACTGATAGTAGTGCTGGAGCCGGTTCGGGTTCTCGCCGTAGCGGCCGTCTTTGGGACGGCGCGAGGGCTGAACATAGGCCGCGCGCCAATGCTTCGGCCCCAGCGAGCGCAAGGTCGTGGCGGGGTGGAACGTCGCCGCACCCACTTCCATGTCGTAGGGCTGGAGGATGACGCAGCCCTGATCGGCCCAGAAGCGCTGAAGCTTGAGGATGAGGTCCTGGAAAGACGGCGCGTGGGCCCGCCCTTGGGATTTTCTCACTTTGGCCATGCTCGATTCTGCACCGGGATTTTCGCGCGCACGCTAGGTGCTCGCGGGCGACAAGGGAAGCCCTAGTCTGTGGAGAAGCAACAAAAGGCTAAAGCTAAGCGTGGTCCTTCGGCCGGTAGACGCCGGTCGCCGGGTCCTGCTCCAGCTGCTCGGGATGGTCGATGGCCTGGCCTTCCATGTTCGGGCGCTCCATGGCCTCCTTGGCCGCGCGCAGGTCGGCGGCAACCCGCTCCTGTTCCCGGCGCAACCAGCGGCGCACCAGGATAAACCCGGCGCCCACGGCGGCGATGAGGAGGACCTGCGCCATGGCCTACAGCCCGAAACGCGACCACAGGGCGCGCGCCTCGATCGTCGACAGCACATCCGCGGTGAGCCCCTCCGGCCACAAGCGGAAATCGAAGCCACCGGTGCCGAAAGAAACGCTGCGCTTGCGGCGTAACCAAGAGGTGGACGGCGCCACGAGCTTGAAACGGACGTTTTCGCCGAAGACCTCACGCATCTTCGTACGCACATCGGAGATCCCGTCGATGAGACCGAGCTCCAAAGCCTTCTTGCCGCCCCAGAACTCGCCGGTGAACAGCTCGATGTCCGCCTTGTCGAGCTTGTCGCCCCGGCGCGACTTGACGAGATCAATGAAGGCCTCGTGGATGTCGAGCTGGATCGCCTTGATGCGCTTCACGTCGGCGGCTTTCTCTGGCAGGAACGGATCGAGCGTGTCCTTGTTCTTGCCGGCGGTGTAGACGCGGCGCTCCACGCCGATCTTCTCCATAAGGCCGGGAAATCCAAAGGCGGCGGCGATCACCCCGATCGATCCCACGATCGAGCTCTCATCGGCGTAAATCTCATCGCCCGCGCAAGCCAGCATGTAACCGCCGGACGCGGCGACATCCTCGGCGAAGACATAGACCTTGAGGTCCTTCTCTTCGGCGAGCGCACGGATGCGCTTGAAGATCAACGTGGATTGGACCGCTGAACCGCCAGGCGAGTTGATCTGGATCGCGACCGCCTTGGCGCCGCGCATGGTGAACGCCTTTTCGATCGCCGAGGCCACCGTCGCTAGCGCCAAACCCTGCTTGAACGGGGAATTGACACCAATCGCACCACTGAAACGCAGCACGGGCACCAAGGGTCGAGACTTCGTCCACTTCTTCGGGAGCAGTGACTTCAACATCTTCGTAAATCCGCTATCGTTCATTCGTTCTCCGTATCGTCGCACATTCCCAGACCGTAGGGTGGGTCCTTTAGATTTGTGACAATAAAGGCCAGAGCTGGGCAGCGCCGCAGCCCAGGAAACTGAGGGCTATTAACCCCATCATACGGCCAGACACCGGTCTGTCCGAGTAGAATGCTAAGGTCACTCCTACGTGGACATTTTGTCCGCTCCCGAGCGTTGCGTCGATGGAGAAGCAACGCTCCTAGGGAGAGTCTTGTAATGCAGAAGTTTGCGTTCCTGAGCATTGCCATTGGCGCGTTGGCGTTCATGGTCGTGTCTCTCGTCCCGCAGCCGGCCGATGCCGGCTGGCGCCGCAAGGCGTGGCGCCAGGGCTATTATGCCCCGAACGTCTACGTCGCGCCGCGAGCGGGCTACTACGTACCGCGCTGCGGCTACACCTATCGCTACCGGCGCTGCGGCGGTGCGGGCTATCCATACGCCTACTACCCCTATTGGCGTGGGCGCTACCAGCGCGGCTGGTACCGCTAAGCGTACACAGCACTTACCTTTCGAGTTCTAAAGGGCCGCTCCTGCCGACACGGGAGCGGTCCTTTTTTGTGCTTGCCGCTTTCTCATGGTGAGCGGCGGATGAACGCGCATCTCAGCTTCGGTTCAGGCCGGGCCTCCTAAAACAGCATGCAAGACCGAGGAACAACCCAAGGGCTTTCGCGCCCTGTTGGAGGCAAGCATGCTGAAGAAGACACTCATCGCGGCGGCGGCCGTCTCCTTGATGGCTTTCGGCGCCACGGACGCCTTCGCCGGCAAAGGCGGCGGTGGCGGACATGGCGGCGGCGGCGGCCATCATGGCGGCGGTGGCAAGCACGGCGGACATCGTGGCGGAAGGCATCATGGCGGGAAGCATTACGGCCACCATCGGTCGCGCTATCCGGCTTGGTGGCTCAGCTATTCCTACCCGCGCTGCTACTACGAGGCCCGCAAGGTGCGCGTCAGAGCCTATGACCGCCGCGGGCGCCGTTACTACAGGTGGGTCTGGAGAGACGTAAGGGTCTGCTAGCAGACCTTACGGGCCCGGGAGCTCTCCTCACGCCCGGGCGATAATGGGGCTGCCGCTCATCCCCCCTGAGCGGCGGCCCCTCATTTTTTGCCGACCCTTTGTGGACCGCCGAGTTGTATGCCGCCGAAGCGAAGCGGCTCACCGCCCCGCAGCACAGCCTCCACCTCGTCCGTATAGCCGCCGTCCGGCCCATGCAGTATGAGCCCGGACAGGAGCCGCAAGGGTCCGCGGCTGCCTTTGCGGCCCTGGACGATAACCCGCGTGGCAGGCTCGCCTGCTTTCGGGAACAACGGAAAGACGGCGATGTCACCGAAGCGATCCTGAAGCGGCGGCAAGATCTCGCCAAGACGGTCGGCCCGATGGATCACGCTCACCGTGCCTTTCGGCGCCGTCATGGTGGCGAGGAAGCGGATCCAGTTTTCCAGCTCGCCCGGCGGCATCACATGGGCAACGGCCCGGCCGGCATCGGGCGCAGGCCGCACGGCACCCTCGGCATAGAATGGCGGATTGGCCATCACGTGGTCGTAGCCCTCTCGCACGAGCCCGGCCGCTTCCAGGACCTTTCCTGGTGCGGTGATGTCCGCGTTCAGCGCACGAAAGTATTCCGTGACACCGTTCTCTTCCGCATTCTGCATCGCCAGAGCGCACAACCGCTCATCGATCTCCACGGCCGTCACATCGACCTCAGGGCTCCGCGTCAGAACGCACAAGCCAGCCACACCGACGCCCGCGCCCGCATCCAGGACGCGGTCTCCCGGCCGCGCGAGCACCGCGGCGGCCAGAAACACCGCATCGCTGCCGGCTCTATGGCCAGATCTAGGCTGGACGATCTTGATGCGCCCACCGAGAAAATCGTCGGTGGAGGTCGCGGCCTCAGGCTCGCGGCTAGGCTTTGGGTTCGTCAAGGGCATGACCGACACCGGCCTCGGTGAGCAAGTTGCGCGCCTGATTGATACACCCTTCCTCAACCAGGACGCGGCGGGGCAGAATTCCGATGGAGCCTTCCATAATGCTCATATTCGTGTCGAGCACGATGAAGCCGATCCCGGCCTCGTTCAGCAATGCGCTGACAAAGGACAGAAGCACCTGGTCATTGGAGCGCAACAGTTCCTTCATGGTCGAAAAATCACCTGTCTCATCCCGTTAGACCGCTCAGCTTGACCTTCGTGGTGGACCATCGACAATATCTCGGCAATAAGCTCTTTGATACCGGGAGGAGACCGTACCCTTGGGCGTTGTCGTACAGCTATCGGGTTCTCAGGACGCAGGCGCAAGTCTTGCACCGCTCACCGCGCTTGTCGGGGACGACATGGGTCATGTCAATCGCATCATCCTCGATAAGGCCGGGTCCAATGTCGAGCTGATCCCCGAGCTCGCCCGGCATCTGATCGACTCCGGGGGGAAGCGCTTACGCCCAATGCTGACCATCGCCGCGGCCAAGATGTGCGGCTATGAAGGCGACGGTCACGTGCAGCTTGCCGCCTCCGTGGAATTCATGCACACCGCAACCTTGCTCCACGACGACGTCGTCGACGAGAGCAGCCTGCGCCGCGGCAAGATCGCCGCGCGGCTCCTCTGGGGCAACGAAGCCAGCGTTCTGGTCGGCGATTACCTACTGGGTCAAGCCTTCAAGATGATGGTCGATGTGGGCTCGCTCGGCGCGTTGCGCATTTTATCCGACGCCGCAGCGATCATCGCCGAAGGCGAGGTGATGCAGCTCACCACCGCGAACAACACCGAGACGACTGAGGACGATTATCTCGCGGTGATCGACGCCAAGACCGCGGCGTTGTTCGCGGCCGCCACGGAAGTGGGCGCGGTCATTGCCGAGCGTCCGAAGCACGAGGCGGCGGCCTTGCGCTCTTACGGGCGCAATTTGGGTCTCGCCTTCCAGCTCGTGGATGACGCGCTGGATTATTCGGGCGAGCAGTCGAAGTTGGGTAAGAGCGTTGGCGACGATTTCCGCGAAGGCAAGGTCACACTACCTGTCGTGCTGAGTTACCGGCGCGGCAACCCCGAGGAGCGCGCGTTCTGGGAGCGCACGATAAAGGACGGCAATATTGGCGAGAACGATCTCAACGAGGCTGTCGATCTGATTGCGCGCCACAATGCGCTGGCGGACACTATGGAACGCGCGCGCCATTACGGCGCCATCGCCCGCGATGCGCTGGCGATTTTCCCGGACGGTGAAATCAAAGAAGCGCTCCTGGAAGCGATCGAGTTCTCCGTCGATCGGCCCTACTAGCGAGGCTTGCCGGGGTCGGGATCGCCAAGCGACCCCGACGCGATCCACCAATCGGGCTCTTGTTGCGCAAGAGATGCGGCCGCGGCGTGCGCTTTTTGCGGCGTGGCAAACACGGCAAAGCAAGTCGGCCCGCTTCCCGACAGGCGCACAAGCTGGGCTCCTTCGAGTTTATTCAGCGTGGCAAGAACGGCCTGGATTTCTGGCGCGCGCGCGACCGCCACGGGCTCAAGATCGTTGGCGCGGGTGCGCGCGAAGTCGATCAGCTTTTCGAAATCTCCGGCAAGGTTTGGAATCTCGGGCATTGGCGGCGCGGAATCGATCGGTGCCGCGTTCAGCGCACCATAAACATCCTTGGTCGCAAGCTTCACGCCGGGATTGGCAAGCAGCACGCCACAAGCCGGAAATCCTCGTAACGGCGTCACCACTTCGCCCCGTCCGGTCATGAGCGCAGGCGCGGAGTCCAAACACACAGCGACGTCGGAGCCGAGCTGCGGTGCCAGCTGAGCCGCGATCTCGTTGCTGAGCTCGCCCGGGTTGGCGCGAGCGATGAGACGCAGCGCCGCCGCCGCATCTGCCGACCCGCCGCCCAGCCCGGCCGCCACGGGCAGCGTCTTGACCAAGCGAAACTGTCCCAGCGTCAGGTGCGGCTCTTTCGCCTTCGCGGCTTTGGCGGCGTCGATGATGAGATTGTCCGCACCGAGCGCAGCCGCGAACGGTCCTTCAATCTGAAGATCGAGACCTTGCTGCGGCGTGAGCTCTACGGTGTCTCCAAGACCGGCAAAGGCGACGAGGCTGCGCAATTCGTGAAAGCCGTCGGCGCGGCGCCCCAACACCTCCAATGTGAGGTTGAGCTTGGCCCAGGCAATATCGCGATGGACGGTCATTTGCGTGCCGCGGTCACAGACGCGCTGCGCCGTCTTGGTCGCGACGGCGCATATGTCTGTTGCGATGGCTTCTACTGCGAGGCGTTGGGCTCGTCCTGCGTCGTGCGGTCTGACGCCGCCTTGGTATCGGGGGTTTCCTCAAGGCCGATCGCGATCTTCTTGTTGATCTTCTTAATCAGATCGTCCTCTGGCTTAAGCGACAGAGCCTGCCCCCACTGGTACCGGGCTTCGAGCTTGCGGCCCACGCGCCAATAGGCATCGCCAAGATGATCGTTGATGATCGGATCGTCGGGTCTGAGCTCGACGGCGCGCTCCAAATGCTCAACCGCCGCAGGCATATTTCCGAGCCGGTAATGGGCCCAGCCAAGGCTGTCGACATAGTAGCCGTCATTCGGCTTCAGCTTCACGGCCTTGCGAATGTAGTCCATGGCCTGTTTCAGGTTCATTCCCTGATCGACCCACGAATAGCCGAGATAGTTCAGGATCAGCGACTCGTCCGGCGCGAGTTCAAGCGCCTGCTTGAAGTCGGCTTCGGCTTGAGGCCAGTTCTTCAGGCGCTCATTGCAAACACCGCGCGAATAATAGAGCGCCCAGTTCTGCTTGGTCGGCTCGTCGATCAGATCGATCGCGCGGGAGTAGTACTCATGGGCCTCATCGTAACGCTCATGGGAGCGAAGAATGTTGCCGAGCGCGTCCATCGGGCGTCCGTCCTTGGGGCTCTTCGCGATGATTTTCTCAAGGAGCGCCTTGGCTTCGTCGACTTTTTCCAGGGAGTTGAGTGCGAACGCCTTCTGGATCTGTACGTTGATCCAAAGCGGCGAGTCCTCCGGGATATGACCGAAAGCCTCGATCTCAGCGTCGTACTTCTTGGCCGTCTCATAGGCTTCGGCGAGCGCGATGTGGGCCAGCGGGAAATCGGGCTTCAGATAGATTGCGAGTTGGAGAAACACGATCCCCATGTCGAGACCGCCCTCGCCCGCAAGCGCATCGCCGACGCCGTAGAACACTTCGGCGAGACCCTCTGTCGGATCGGTTGCCATCAACGGCGGCGTTCCGCCGTTATCGATCTCGGCGAGCAATGCTTCAGACAAGGGATGCGGCGCACTCTTTGACATGTGGGCCTTGAGCGTTTTGACCGCGAGTTCGCGATCGTGCGCGTTCACAGCGTGACGCGCAAAGGCATCGGCCACTCTGAGCGTGGCTGGGTTTTTCTTGAAAGCTTTCTTGTAGGACTGACGCGCAAGCTGGTGGCGTCCAGCGATGTCGGCGATGAGCCCCCGGTGGTAGCGCTGGTAGTACTGGGCCCAATCGGCGGTGCTGAGACGATCCAGCGTCTCGAAGGCTTCGTTGTGCTTGCCGTCCGCTTCCAAGACCCAGGCACGCGCAAGCGTTGAAGTCAGGTCGGCGATGGGACCTTGGCGGGCGGCGGCGAAGTGCTCTTCGGCTTGTTTGTACTCGCGCTGCTTGAAAGCTTCGACGCCCAGCAAGAACTGAGCGACTCGATGAGACGGCTCGACCTTGACCAAATCCTTGGCGAGCTTGACGGCGCGATCCCAGCGCGCCGCGGTGGTCTCCAGCAGGAAGGTCTGCTCCAGGATGACTTCGTTGTCGGGATCGCCGGCAAGCGCCTTGGAGTAGAACTCGGCCGCCGCACGCGTATCGTGACTGCCGCGCGCGACACGGCCCGACAGGTAATTGCCAAGCAACGTCCCGGCCTTGGACTTATCGGGATCCGCCGGGATCACTTCGGAATAGGCGGCAGGCGCTGCAAGGATTGCGACGAGGAGGAGAGACCTCCACGCCCATTTGCGCAGCGTCCCTCTTTCAGAAGTTGTCATCTTGTCGGTCCGGCTATCCGCCGCCCCAAATTGTTGTGTGCCGTGGCCAAAGGTATGGGCTTTTCCCAGCCCTGCAATAGCTTTTTTGAGGGCCAATCGCGGCGCGTTTATGGCCTCAAAACGGGAGGCCAACAGGGATTTCAGGGTCACATATTCGCGTAGTTGGGCCCGTCCCCGCCTTCCGGAGGTGCCCAGGTGATATTCTGGGCCGGGTCCTTCACGTCGCAGGTTTTGCAGTGGACGCAATTCTGCGCGTTGATCTGAAAGCGGACCGTGTCGCCCTCCTCCACTACCTCGTAGACGCAAGCCGGGCAGTAGCGCTGCGCCGGCTCGGCATACTCGGGCAGGTTCTGGTCCACCGGGATCGAGGGGTCGGTGAGCTTCAGATGCACCGGCTCGTCCTCGTCGTGACTGGTGCTGGACAAGAACACCGACGACAGAATGTCGAAGGTGAGTGCGTTGTCCGGCTTCGGATAATCGATCGGTTTGGACTGCGCCGCCGTGTCGAGGCTCGCATAGTCCGGCTTCAAATGTTTGAGAGTGTGACCGAGAAACGGAAACAGCGTGTTCAACCACATATCGATGCCGCCAAGCATAACGCCGAGCCGCGTCCCAAAGCGCGACCACAGAGGCTTCACGTTGCGGACCTTCTTCAACTCCTTGGCAAGCGCGCTCGACTTGAGCTTCTGAGGATAGGCATCCAGCGTATCGTGCGCCCTTCCCGCTTCGATCGCTTCGAATGCCGCTTCCGCCGCCATCATTCCGGACAGCATGGCGTTGTGCGAGCCCTTGATGCGCGGCACATTCATAAAGCCCGCGCTGCATCCGATCAGCGCCGCCCCCGGAAAGGCCAGCTGCGGGATTGCCTGCCAGCCGCCTTCGGTCAGCGCGCGTGCACCGTAGGCAATGCGCTTGCCGCCTTCCAAATGCTGGCGAATGCGCGGGTGCAGCTTGGAGCGCTGAAACTCCTTGAACGGGTTGAGATACGGATTGGCGTAATCGAGATGCACGACGAAGCCGACCGACACCAGGTTCTCGCCAAAATGATAAAGGAACGACCCGCCGCCGGTATTGTCCTCAAGCGGCCAGCCCATCGTGTGCTGGACGAGACCAGGTTTGTGCTTCTCTGCCGGGATCTCCCAAAGTTCTTTCAGGCCGATGCCGAATTTCTGCGTGCCGCTCTCACGGTCCAGGTCGTACTTCTTGATGAGCTCTTTGCTGAGAGAACCACGCGCGCCCTCGGCAAGAAACGTGTACTTGCCGGTCAGCGCCATGCCGGGCGTATAGCTGTCCTTGTGGCTGCCATCGCGCGCCAGACCGAGATCGCCGGTGACGACGCCTTCGATCTCGCCGCCGGCGCCGATGATCGCCTCGGTCACGGAGATGCCCGGATAGACCTCGACGCCCAAAGCTTCCGCTTGCTCGCCAAGCCAGCGGGTGAGGTTGCCGAGGCTTCCCGTGTAGCAACCGTGATTGCTCATGAGCGGCGGCATAAAAATCGTGGGGAGACCGAGGCCGCCCGTCTCCGACGTCAGATAATGGAAATGGTCCGCGCTCACCTCGGTGGTGAGCGGCGCGCCCTGGTCGCGCCAATCGGGGATGAGCGCATCGAGGGCAACAGGGTCTATCACGGCGCCGGACAGAATATGGGCGCCCACCTCGGAGCCCTTCTCCAGAACGACGACGGAAACCTCTTTGTCCTTCTCGGCGGCGAGCTGTTTGAGGCGGATTGCGGCGGCGAGGCCTGCGGGCCCTGCGCCGACGATCACCACATCGAACTCCATGGTCTCGCGTTCGACCTGATCGCTCTCGCTCATCTCGCCCCTTTCGTTCCAAAGGCTTTTTTGGTTCAAAACTCCGCCGCTCTGCCCGCTCCGCCCCGCAGGCACAGCAAATCGGTGCTAAATTGAAGCCACCCAGCTTCACGCGATGGCCCGGTGGGCCGGGCAATGACAAATAGAGGATCGGCACGGGCATCGCAAATGACTGGAAGCCAAGCAAAAGCAACCGCGGACGTGCTGGCCTGGTACGAGGCCATGGGCGCCGACGAGGCCATTGGCGAGGCTCCGGTCGACCGCTTCGCCGCACCGCCAGCGCCAAAGGCCAAGGCAGCGCCCCAAAAGCCGGCCGCGGCGCGTCCCCGCCCGGCCCCTAACTCAGCGAAGCCCGCCGCATCGGCTTCGGCATCGATGGCGCCCGAATCCATTGAATCGGCGGCGACGCTCGAAGAGCTGGAGGCGCTTGTCGGCCAGTTCGAAGGTTGCGCCCTGAAGCGCACCGCCAAGAACACCTGCTTTTACCGCGGCAGCACGGCAGCTCGCATCATGCTGATCGGCGAGGCGCCGGGACGCGACGAGGACCTGCAAGGCAAACCCTTTGTCGGGCGCGCAGGGCAATTGCTCGACCGCATGCTTGGCGCCATCGGCCTCGACGAGAGCTCCGTCTACATCACCAACACGATCTATTGGCGCCCGCCAGGCAATCGCACGCCGACGCCTGAAGAGATCGGCTCTTGCGCGCCGTTCCTGTCGCGGCAGATCGAGCTGCTCAAGCCCGACGTCATGGTGCTGCTCGGCGGCGCGGCGGCGAAGTCCATTCTCGACGTCACCGACGGCATCATGCGCTTGCGCGGGCGGTGGAAGATCTACAAAACGGAGACCCGCGACATTCCCACGCTCGCGACGCTGCACCCGGCCTATCTGCTCCGCAAACCGGGCGAGAAGCGGCTTGCATGGCGCGACATGCTGATGCTGAAGGAAAGACTGGAGAGTTTGAAGACATGACCGCGCGTATCGACGAGAGCCGCCCATTCATCCCCGTGCGCATCGCCGTGCTCACCATCTCCGACACGCGCACGCCCAAGACGGACAAGTCGGGTCCGCTGCTGGTCAGCATGATCAAGGATGCAGGACACGTTGCGGCAGAGCACGCCGTCGCACCGGACGAAGAGAAGAAGATCCGCAAGCAGGTGAGAAAGTGGATCAAGGCGAAAGACGTCGATGTCGTGATAACCACGGGCGGCACCGGCTTCACCGGGCGCGACGTGACGCCGGAAGCCGTGCGCCCGCTATTCGACAAGGAGATCGACGGCTTCTCCGTGCTGTTCCACATGCTGAGCTATCAGACGGTCGGCACGTCCACGGTGCAATCGCGCGCTTGCGGCGGCCTCGCCAAAGACACGCTCATCTTCTGCGTGCCGGGCTCACCGGGCGCTTGCGAGGACGCCTGGAACGGCATCCTCAAATTCCAGTTGGATAACCGCCACCGGCCCTGCTCGTTCATCGAGCTGATGCCGCGCCTTACCGAGAGCAAAAAGAAGAAGGCGAAAGCCAGTTAAGGCCGCGACACATCACGGGCAGACGGCATCGAATTCGGGCGGCAACGCGAGCACGGTGACCTCGTCGTCACCGGCGGTCGCGTCGCGAGCGTAGAGCTCGGGAATCACCACCAGCTGTGCCCCATCGGCGCTGCGCCGGATCGCCAGGTCGGCGGGCCCCTTTAGGTCGGACATGGTGCCGCCCGGCTCAAGCGCGAGCGTGGTGGCTCTTTGGCCTTCGCAGCTGACTGTCACTTTGCCGGGAATGTCGCCACGAATCTGGGCGTTCAGCATCACGCCGCCAGCGGTGAAGTCGAGGCCATCGAGGGCACCCAGGTCGCCGTCGACTGGCGGCGGCAGATTGTTGTTGGCGATGTCCTTCTTGGTCAGGGCGTAGATGCCGCCGTTTGCCGGGTCGGGCAAGCTCGCGAATGCCCCAACGGTGTTGACGTAGATCTTGCCGTTCGTGGGCGAGACCTCGACCCCGTCAGGGTTTCCGGGGATCGCGAGGAACTTCGGCGGATCGGCCGGAGACTGACCGTCCGCAAGAGCGTCAAGCGCGCTGTGCGGGATCATCCAGACGCCACCCTTCGCCTCGAACGGCGGATCGAACTGACCTGCCCCGATCGCGGTGTCGGTGACAAAGAGGTTGCCATCGGCGTCGAACCCCAGCGCGTTGATCAAAATGATCGGGCTACCGTTGATCTTCTCGAACACCGATCCCTGGCCAGTGTCGATCTCGCCGAGCACCTTGCCGGCTTCGCTAAACGCTAGAAGCTTACTGCGCATGCGGGTTGGGTCCTTGACCACCTGACCGTCGCTATCGACGAACGGTGCCGAGCCGGTGCACAGAAAGATGGTACCGGCCGGGAACTTCTTCGTAGCCACTGGCAGGACGCCCATGCCGAGCGGCCCGGTCAGGCCGTCGATCAACTTCTCCTCGGCCATCGCCAGCTCACCGTTGCCCTTGACCTTCAGCTTACTGATATACCCCGCGCCCTCGATCCAACCAAAGTCTTTGGACAGATCGCCGGCCTCGACGGAGTTGGAAACAAATACATGGCTGCCATCGGCGCTGAAGATCGCGCCTTCCGGATTGTCAAATTCCTTGATCACCTGAAGGATGACAGCGGGGGACGGGTGGACCCCGCCGTGGATCTCCTCCGCGACGGCACGATTGTCGGCCACGGCACATGCGACTAGGGCCGCGAGGGCGACTGTATGCCCGAAGCGCGGCTTCAACATTTTTTCGATGTTCATTGAACCAATCCTTCAACTCGTAGATGGAGCCGCGCTAGTTCATGCGAACGATGTCGGGCCGGTTGGGGCGTCTAGGCGACCGCTTGAAGACTTGCTGTCCAGCAGGTGTTGACGGGGACAGCTGCGACGTCCGCTCGTGCCCGGGGCCATAATCGACAACCGCCACCACGCTATTACGATTGTTGGTTGCGGTCGACTCCCCTTTAGCCCGGGAGCAATCGACGGCGGTTTTTGCAAGCAATCACACAGCCGCTGACCACGACGCGATCATGCGTCTAGTCGCGAATGAGGGCGCCTTCGATATGGCCCGCCTATTGCTGGGTCTTGTCCCACTCCGCTGTCGCGTCTGTCAGCATCTTGTCGAAGCTGCCATCGGTGGTCAGCGTGGTGATGCCGTGACCGAAGTCTGCGGCTAATGAGCGGCACGGCGACTTCTTCGAGAAGGCGACGAACATCTCCGCCGTGAGCAAGGCCTGATCGAGCACGACGACCTGATCCTTCAGCCCCTTGGCGGCCGCCTCGGCGACGCCGGGATGATATCCGGCGATCAGGTAGTCAACCTTTCCGGCTAAGAGATCTTTGAACGCCGCGCCGATCCCCTTTGTACGGGTGACGTCGAGCTTGTCGTTCATGAAGGCATCGAAGTCGTTGCCGTAACTCTCGCCCTCGCTCGTCACGCCCTTCTTCCCGATCAGGTCATCTTTTCCTTTGAAGGGGAACTTCTTCCCCTTGGCGACAAATACGGCCACGTCGTCATACATAAAGGCGGGCTTGACATAGTCGAGATAGCCGGCGCGGGCATCGTTGTAGTAGACGCCGACGATAAGATCGGCCTTGCCGTCGCGCGTTGCTTCTTGCGCTTCTTCCCACGAGCCCATGTCTTTCGACTGAAGCGGGACATTGAGCTTCTTGGCGATGGCCGCGACAAGGTCGGGTGCGGCGCCGGCGATGTTGTCACCCTCTTTGAAGGCGATCACCGGATACTCGGGATGACCCGTTGCCGTAATCTTGGTGCAATCGTCCGCAGCAAAGGCGCTGGGCCCTGCGAACGCGAGCGCGGCGAAAACGGTGCAGCAGATAAATCTCTTCATGATCCAGATCCCCTAACGTCCCATCTGCGCCTTGATGCGATCGACCTCGGCTTGCGAAATCTTGCCGGCCTGGACCAGAGCACGCACGCAAGCAGGTGAGAGGCTCGGGCCTGCTTTCTTCATGCAATAATTCAGAGCAGACGTTTGAAGTCCGTACTCACCACAAAATTTCTTGTAGTCGTTGACGCAGTTGTTCTGCATGCCCTTTGTGATGGTGCCAGCCTGTGACCACGCCGGAGACGCCGGCATGCAGGCGAATGCAAGAACCAGAACGAAGACTGCGACCTCCGCCGCGCGATAACCGGTCATCCCTCAACCCCTCCAAAGTTCTACGAATCTCTATAGCACACGCCGCGCGACCGATCTTCCTTATTTGCACAGGCCAATTCGGGGCCTGGCGCGCACCTTAACTTGACTTAAGGGATTGCTGTGTAAGTAGAAAGTTCCAAGACTGGAGCACTGCCGCAATGAATCAGGCTCTCGTGAAGCTCATCAAGGACGAGTCCGGCGCCACGGCCGTCGAATATGGCGCATCGCCGCCGGCATCGCCGTTGCGATCTCCTCGTCACTGTCGTTGGTCGGCTGCAACCTGGCCGCGCTGTTCACCAATGTCGCCAACGAAGTCAAAGCCCGCTGACGCTTTAAAGCCGAGGCGGTGCCGCTCGCGCGCGTAATCCTCCCCCGTATCGACGTCGCTGAGCGTTGCGGCGAAGGCGACGCTCCGCCCACGCAAGTTCGCGAGTGTAGCAGCGAGCGCATCGTCCGTGGACCAAGGCACGTTGGCGAAGGGCGCTAAGCCTTTGGGGCATCTTTTCTGTCCTGCCAGCCAATAGCCTCCGTCCTCGGCCGGTCCGAACACCGCATCCGCGGCCCCCAGCAATTTGAAGCTTTGCGCGATATGGGCGGGCCGCACCGCGGGAATGTCGCTACCCACCACGACGACAGGCCCCGGCGGCAGGCGATCGAACAGGCTTTGCATGCGCTGGCCGAGATCGCCGCGGCCTTGTGGAATGAGCGTGAGGTTCGCAACGCGCGGCCAGCACGCTTCGACAAGCGCGGCGTCGGGCGTGACGGCAAGATAAGTGCGCCAGCGCGGATCGGCCGCCAAACGTTGGACAGTGCGAGCAAGCGCGTTGCGGTAGAAGCGGGTCGCGAGGCCCACTCCAATGTCGCGCGCCAGCCGGCGCTTCACGGCGCCCGCCTGAGGGCGCTTGGCCATGATGACAAGACGGGGTGCGAAAGAGATGCGGGCGTCTCGCCGCTGCCTAACCATAAAGGCGGGCGAGCACGCGCGGCGGCACGCGAAGGTAATAGAGCAGCATGAGGCCGAGGTTACGGACACCGCGCGAGAAGTAACCTTCGGCCTGATAGCGCTGGGCGCTGGTCACCGCGCGCGACTTCAGAGCGACGAGCTGGCGCCGCTTGAGACGGCGGACGAGATCCACGTCCTCCATCAGGGGAACGGCGCGAAAGCCGCCGAGCTCGTCATAGAGTTTGCGGGAAATAAGCAGGCCCTGATCGCCATAAGGCAGCGCGAGGAGGAAACAGCGCAAGCCCACCAGGCCTTCGACCAGGCGCGGCATGAAGCCGTCGTCGTCGAGGCAGAAGCGGAAATAAGCCGCTGCCTGCCGGCGGCGCCCGGCCTCCACGCGGTCGATGAAGCTTTGCGCCTCTTCCGCCCAGCCCGGCTCAAGCACCGTGTCGGCATGCAGAAATAGCAGCCAGTCGCCCTTCGCGAGCCCCGCGCCCACGTCGAGCTGCGTGCCCCGCCCGCGCGGCGCCTGCACCAGATGCGTGCCGGCGGCGTCGGCGATCACCAGGGTGTCGTCGGTCGAGCCGCCATCGGCGACGATGGCCTCCTGCACGATGCCCTCCACCACGGCCGGCACGAGGGCCGCCAGCGTATGGACCAATGTGGGCGCCGCATTGAAGGTGGGAATGACCACGGAAATCATGGGCGGACTATAGCGTTTGGCCTGCTTGCGGCAATCGCAGGCTGCCCGTTGTTCTTGCTTTGTTCTCTCCGCCGGGCTATATAGGCCCCATGAGCGTTGCCTTACGAAAACAGGGCGATTGGGAGAGCCTGCCGGCCGAAGCCGGCGGCGTCGCCTTCGACCGGCGGCATGGCCGGGGCGCCCAGACAAACCGGTCGGGGCGGTTTGAGAACCTCGCCTACGAGCCCGCCGATGACGGCTGGGACTCTCTTTTCGATCTCGAAGCGCTTCAGACCGAAGTCCAGGAGATGCCGGCCCGGCAGATCATCACCAAGAACCAGTCGCCCGATATCGGCTTCGACCGCTCGATCAATCCCTATCGGGGCTGCGAGCATGGCTGCGTCTATTGCTTCGCCCGCCCGAGCCACGCATTTCTCGGCATGTCGCCCGGGCTCGATTTCGAGACCAAGCTGTTTGCCAAGACCAATGCGGCGCGGGCGCTGGAGAAGGAGTTGGCCGCACCGAACTACCGCCCCCGCATGATTGCCATCGGCTCGAACACCGATCCCTATCAGCCGGTGGAGCGGCGCTACCGCATCATGCGGCGTATTCTCGAAGTTCTGAGCGCCGCCAATCATCCGGTCGGGATCGTCACCAAGTCGGCTCTGGTGTTGCGCGATCTCGATATCTTGCAGTCGATGGCGAAGCGCGGCCTGGTCAAGGTGGCGCTGTCGGTGACCACGCTCGACCGTAAGCTCGCCCGCGCCATGGAGCCGCGCGCCGCCACCCCTGAGAAACGCCTTGAGACCGTCGAGAAACTGGCAAGCGCCGGCGTGCCCGCCGCCGTCATGGTGGCGCCGGTCATTCCGGGACTGACCGATTCGGAGATGGAGCGCATCTTGGAGCGCGCTTCCGTCGCGGGCGCGGCCGAGGCGGGCTACATCTTGCTGCGGCTGCCGCTGGAGATCGGCGATCTCTTCGTGGAGTGGCTCAAGGCCAATTGCCCGGACCGCGCCGAGCGCGTGTTGTCGCTGATGCGCCAGAGCCGCGGCGGCAAGCTGTACGAGGCGAAATTCGGCGACCGCATGGAAGGCCACGGGCCTTACGCCTGGATGATCGGCCGCCGGTTTCAGATGGCCGCCGAGCGGCTCGGTCTCAACGGCTCCGTTCCCTTACGGACCGATCTGTTCACTCCGCCAAAACGGCCCGGCCAGCAGCTGCGCCTCTTGTAGGTTTTTCCACAGCGCCCGGCACTTAAGGGCCGGGGTAGTTGCGCGGCCGGCGCGGTTTGTCGGAAAGTCGCCGGATCATGGCGCTGCCCGCAGAACCGCTCTCCGCCCCTGCCCTGCCGAGCTTCGATCTCGAAGAAGAGCTCATGGATCTACACGGGGTGCCCGTGGCCGGCATCGACGAGGCGGGCCGCGGACCCTGGGCGGGACCTGTTGTGGTCGCGGCGGTGATCCTCAATCCGAACCGTATTCCCGAAGGGCTCAACGACTCCAAAGTGCTGACACCCCAGGCCCGCGAGGACCGCTTCGCGGAGATCATCGCCACGTCGTGCGTGTCCATCACCATCGGCCAGGTGAGACGCATCGACCGCGACAACATTTTGCAGGCAAGCCTGTGGGGCATGCGCGCCGCGTTCCGTGGGCTACAGGTGCCGCAAGCCGCGGCACTGATCGACGGCAATCTGGTGCCGAAGCGCTTTCCCGGCGGCAAGGCCCGCGCGATCGTCGGCGGCGACGGGTTGTCGTTGTCGGTGGCGGCCGCCTCGATTATCGCCAAAGTCACCCGCGACCGGATCATGGTGAAGCTCGCCAAGCGCTATCGCCGCTATGGCTGGGAAAGCAATAAAGGCTATGGCACGCCGGAGCATGCCCGCGCGGTGCGTGAGCACGGCGTGTGCACGCATCACCGCAAATCGTTCGCGCCGATCGAGCGTGCGTTGCGCATCATGAACGAGCGCGACGAAGCTTCGCCGGTCGCCGAGACTTAAGCGAGCCAGCCGCCGATGCGCTCGGCGATTTTGTCGGCGCCAGGCTCCACCAGCAACATATGCGCGTGGGTTTGAAGCGCCCAGAACTCGGCTTGGCGGTAAGCCTCCGCCGTCGCCTTCGCGCTCTGCAACGACACGATGTGATCCTCCGCGCCCGATAGGCACAGCACCGGACAGGTCACCGCGGACGTATCGACTTCCGTCGCCACGGTCTGGTCGAACATCCAGAAGAAGAACTCGAACAGCGCGCGCCCGGATTCCGGGCCGAACTCGTCGAACACGCGCCGCTGCGCGTCCTGCGGCAACAGGTTCAGCGTGTAGTGGCAAGCCAGTTCGAAGTTCGGATCGATGGCACGCGTCCAGAAATCGCCGATGGTCATCAAGTCCTGGCAGAGCTGCTTCTCTGCGGCCGTCGGCGGCAAGATGCCGGCGCGCGGCGCCGGGCTCACCAGAACGAGCTTCTCGGCGAGATCTTCGCTCGCAAGCTGCTGGGCGATCACCGCACCCATGGAATGGCCGAGCAGGATGGGCTTCTCCGGCAGCAGTTTGACGAATGTGGTCATCTGCGCACGGAAATCGGCGATCCCGACATTGGCCAAGGTGCCCCGCCCCGTCTCCTTTTCGGCCCCATGTCCGATCAGGTCGGGCGCATGGCAGGTGAAGCCATTTGCCTCGAAAACCTTGGCAAAGACGCCGAAACACCAGCCGCCGCAATTGGCGCCGTGGATCATGACGATGGTCTGGCTCACTTGCGGGTCTCTCCCTCGGCTTGTCGGTTAAGGACGCCTTTACCGTACTCCGCCAGCATGGGCCGGTCCTGCCCGAAAGAGGCGGGGTTTTCAGTATTTGCGTAACGAGAGTGGGTGACATGGGTGTGGGGGACACTGGGGAGCTTCGGCTTCCCCGTAACAAAATCATTGTGGGCGATTGCATCGAGGAGCTGGCGCGGCTTCCGGAAGGCTCCGTCGATCTCGTCTTCGCCGACCCGCCGTACAACCTTCAGCTCGCCAACACGCTGCTGCGGCCGAACAATAGCCGCGTAGACGGCGTGGACGACGACTGGGACAAGTTCTCCAGCTTCGGCGCCTATGACGCCTTCACCCGCGATTGGCTCACCGCCTGCCGCCGCGTATTGAAGCCGAATGGCAGCCTCTGGGTGATCGGCAGCTATCACAATATCTTTCGCGTCGGGACGGCGCTTCAGGACCTGGACTACTGGGTGCTGAACGACGTGATCTGGCGCAAGGCGAACCCGATGCCGAATTTCCGGGGGCGCCGCTTCACCAACGCGCACGAGACCATGATCTGGGCCTCGACAGGCCAGAAGGCGCGCTACACGTTCAACTACGAGTCTATGAAGGCGCTGAACGAAGATTTGCAGATGCGCTCCGATTGGCTACTGCCGATCTGCTCCGGGGGCGAGCGTCTGAAACAAGACGGACGCAAGACGCACCCGACGCAAAAGCCCGAGGCGCTGCTGCACCGCGTGATCCTCGCATCCAGCCATCCGGGCGACGTGGTGCTCGACCCGTTCATGGGCTCCGGCACGACGGCGGTTGCGGCGAAGCGGTTGGGGCGCACCTTTGTCGGCATCGAGCGCGAAGAGGCGTACGCGAACGCCGCGCGCACAAGGCTGAAGGGCGTGAAGCCGCTCGATGCGGCGGCGCTGCAAGTCTCCAAGAGCAAGCGCGCGGAAACACGGGTTCCCTTCGGCACACTGCTTGAGCTCGGCCTGCTGGCGCCGGGTGCGGCGCTTTACGATCCGGCCGCGCGTCACGAGGCGAAGGTCCGTGCTGACGGCTCCATCGCCTGCGACGGCGCACAGGGCTCCATTCACAAGATCGGTGCCCATGTGCAAGGCGCCATGGCCTGTAATGGCTGGACCTTCTGGCACTACCAAGCGGACGGCGCGCTCAAGCCGATCGACGATCTTCGGACCGCCGCACGGGCGAAGCTCGCGTCTTAGAGGCTCGCGTCTTAGACGCTTGCTTCTTAGGGGCGCGCCTCTTCGCCTTCGCTTCGAAGGCGTGGGCCAGCACTTTGCGCATCACGGTTGGTAGCGCGGCACCAGGCAGTTCGCGCATGGTGAGCCAGCGGCAGCGCTCAGGTTCCGCCACCTCTAACAGCGCGACACCCTCCGGCACCACTGCGCGGACAACGCAAAGTTCCAAGTGAAAATGCGTGAACGTGTGTTCGACGCGGCCGGACACGTCTTGCCACGGCAGATCGACGGGCGCGTGGGCTGCGCGCGCCGTTTTGGTCGGCGCCGTCTCCTCCCAAGGCGTTGACGGCACTTCCAGCATGCCGCCGAGCAAACCTTTCAGCGGGCGTGTCCGCAGCAGGACTGCGCCGTCCTCGCGCAACACCACGAACGCCACGCCACGACGCGTCGGCCGGGGCGCCTTCTCTTCTTTATAGGGAAGCTGTTCGGCAACCCCTTGTGCGTAGCCACGGCAGGCGGGGCGGACCGGGCAAAGCCCGCAAGCAGGACGCCGCGGCGTGCAGATGGTGGCGCCGAGATCCATTAGGCTTTGCGCGAAATCGCCGGCGCGGGTCTCGGGCGTCAAACTTTCGGCGAGCGCCTTGAGTTCCTTCTTGGCGGCGGGCAGCGGCCTCTCCACCGCGAACAACCGCGCCATGACGCGCTCAATATTACCGTCGACGGCCGTGGCGCGTTTCCCGAAGGCAATCGCGGCAATGGCCGCGGCCGTGTAGGCGCCAATGCCGGGGAGCTTGCGAAGCTCCGCCTCCGTATCGGGAAAGTCACCGCCATGTTCGCCCGCCACGGCTCCC
>Ga0209013_10001528_pt1 | contig 21375 bp, 19 predicted proteins | sample Cruoilmetagenom2_FD_187291 | JGI IMG/M metagenome (GOLD analysis project Ga0209013, IMG submission 187291) | Oil polluted marine microbial communities from Coal Oil Point, Santa Barbara, California, USA - Sample 2 (SPAdes) (version 2) | ecosystem: Environmental > Aquatic > Marine > Oil seeps ...
AACTGTTTGAGAGCGGCGATTATATCGTTTGTTTTCATCTACACTCTTTTCCTCAACAAAACACAAGCGTTATCGCGATAGATAAAAATAGTTTAACATCAAAAACTGCCGTTTTCAAGCCGACATTTATGAGATAAGCACCTGCTCCGACATTGGGAACATCGGAGCAGGTGGGGAGATCGTCTAAGAATGGTGTTGCTACATTCCGCAGCAGCTTAATTCTGTGCGAAAGTGTCAATCAGTAGTTTAACGTCTCCTCCTACGGGGTATAGTATCGGTGAGGTACAACCGTGTCGGCGATATTCATCCACCTTAGCGCGCGCTTCTTCAGGTGTACCCGAGGCCGTAATGCGATGGATTAATTCTTCTGGCACCAGGTGCTTGGCGCGGTCAATTTGCTCCTTCGTAGCCGGCCAACCCAGGACGGACTGGATCTCCGCTACCACATCCTTTGTTACACCGGACGCTGCCGCAATATGAGGTTGCTGTGCCAGATACTGGGCGAGCAGACCGCGCGTGGTGTCAATCGCCTTGTCGTGGTCAGCATCGACTGAACAAACCACCAGCTGGGGTCGATCGAGATCCTCGAGGGTCCGCCCCACCTTACGAGCACCTCTTTCCAGCATTTCCAAGGCGTGATCGTTGTATTGGGGGGGGACACAGTAATTTAGCACCACACCATCGGCGATCTCCCCGGTCAGTTCCATCATTTTTTCTCCGGTTGCCCCGATCATAATGGGAACATTGCGAGGTTCTCGCCGACCATGGACAACGTCTAACTCGATCCCATCCACGTAATGGAACTCGCCGTGAAACGTTACCCTTTCCATGTTCAGAAGACGCCTGAGGACTTCTACCGTTTCGCGCATCGCTTTGAGCGGCTTCCGGCGTTCAATCCCGACGTTTCGGGCTAACGGATCCCACCATGCGCCAATACCACAAATAATTCGGTCCGGCGCCAGGTCGTCGAGGGTTAAAAACGTAGCCGCCAATAGACCAATATTCCGCGTCCAATTATTGATCACGCCCGAGCCCACCTTGATCCGCTCGGTTACACTGGCATAGCCTGCCATGGGAACAATCGCATCTCGAACAAGGCGTGATTCTGCCTGCCAGACCGCCTCAAAGCCACGGCTTTCCGCATATCGTACGTAATCCAAACCATCTCGCAGGTCGTGGGCATCTTGCAAGTAGAGGGCCACTCGTTCAGTCATTTTAATATCCTTTCCGTAATCAATTTGCAAATTCTTATTACCTTGCCGGTTAGTTCATTTTCTCAAGCTTATATATCTCGATGGTTCACGAGGTAATTTTCAAACTCTTCACCAACTCGATCCAAATCTTCTGGCAAATCCACGTCCAGAGCAATGGATGGCAGATCAACGATTTCAAGGCGAGCACCGGCACTTCGAGCAAGCTCACAATGGCGCTGAAATGAATTTGGCCCAAAATCGTATTCGATCAAACCAACCGGACAAATCAATAGAGCATTCGTTCCCTCCCGGTGCCTGTCGGGAGCCACAACCACAATCGGAGGATCTTTGGCGTACTCAAGCATCGTCTGCACGTCTTGGGGAGTGATCAGCGGAAGGTCGGCGGGCACAATCAGCACACCGCGTGTGGTGTACTCTTTCACTACAACTGTTGCTCGAGTGAGAGCCACATTCAGTTGGGGTGCGCCTTTTTCTTGCACCGTACGCGCCCCGTACTCCCTGGCCAGCGCCAACGCAGCAGGGTCACGACTGACAACTAATATATTCTCAATATCTCCAATGGTTTTTAAGGTTTCCAGAGTATGGGACAATAAATGTCTGTTCAAATCCGTGCGCTCCTGCTGGGTGAGCACACTCGAGAGACGCGATTTACCACGTCGAAGAGGTTTTACCGGGACAATCGCCCACAATGCCATTTATATATTTCCTTTCTCTTCTCAATGTTATGTCCTGTCAACTTAATACCTCATCCTCCATGATCTAACCTGGCGATTTCTCCAACTTTGCGCCGAACTCAAGCACCTTTTTTGCAAGACGCAGTCGATCTTGGCGCGTATTCATGATCGTATCTGTTACCATCGGATGAACGCCGGATTCCTTCACATCTCCCGCCTGGTCCACATCCAGGTTATCCATAATAAAACCATCCAACAACTCTCCGTAGTGCCGGGCAACAGCCAATGCGGACGGTTCAATCCCGAGCTCGGCATACATTTTCGCTGCCGGTCCTTTGATGGCTTGTCCTCCAACAATCGGAGAAACTGCAACAACAAGCCGGCCATCGATCGCTGGTCTCACCCCGGGGATGGACAATATCGGATCCACACTTACCCACGGGTTCGAGGGACAGATCACCACCAGGTCCGCTTCACGCATCGCAGCCAGCACCCCCGGCGCGGGGTGGGCATGCTCAACATCGGCGAAACGGAAACCGGAGACTCGCGGGTGACACTGGCGATGGACAAAGTACTCCTGGAAGGGTAATTCTCCTTCTTGAGTATACACCCAAGTCCGAACACTGTCATCACTCATTGGTATTATCTTTTGACCGATTCCCCATACTCGACAAAAATCACGCGTGATTTGACTTAGCCGCTCTCCAGCTTCCAGGCGGCGAGTGCGTTCCAGATGCAGCCCGAGGTCTTGGTCTCCAATCCTGAACCAGGTTGGCCCACCGAGTGCTCCCACAGATTCCAGGGCTTTCCAGGTCTCGTTTGCCCGACCCCAACCAGTTGCCGGGTTAGCAATTCCTGCCAGCGTATAACAGACGGTATCCAGGTCGGGGCAGATGTATAAACCGAGATGTTTAAAATCATCCCCCGTATTGACCACAATCGTGAGTTCTTCGGGGAGCAGGGCTTGAGCCAGACCATCCGCCAGCTTCGCTCCACCAACCCCTCCGGCAAGTGCTAGGACTCTCATGGCTTATGAGTGAGAACGGAGGAAAGATTTGGGATCACGGATTTTTCAAGAGTCATGTTCAGAGGATACCAGGAAAACACTCTATTCTTAATTTATCGAAACAGGTCTTGATCCTTCAGGCGCAATAATTCAGCGAGAGATGAATCGCGGAGCTGATACGGGAAGCCGCGTACATGCACAACTGGTGTTCCTTCGTCGGCCTGTCCCATGACAAGCGAAGCAGCCGCAGCCAACTCATCAGCCGCTCCTACTTCTGTGATCTGCAGCCGGAAATCAAACAGGTCGGGGGCACCTCTCAGATCAACCAGACCTGGAAGACCAGCCAAACCGATCGTTATACCTACCGTACCCAAACGCCAGGCGCGACCATGTGAATCAATGATTTGAACGCCCAGGCGGACTCCGCGGGCTGCTTCCAGGCGATCCTTTAACTCACGTGCGGATGCGTCCGGATCATCCGGCAGCAGCAGCACCCACTGCTCTGCTTCTGCACCTGAATCTCCAGGGGGTTGGACGTTGGAATGATCAATACCCGCACTGGCACACACAAAACCCAAGCGGTGTTCTACAATGATGGAGCCTGGGCGTGTACGCAGCACGCAGGCGCTTTCCTGGAGGATCAACTCCACCAGGCGCGCATCCTTTTCCGCCCTGGATGCCAGCTCGACAGCTTCTGCTGACGGTTTAACTTGCGCAAGATTCACCATCCTGCCCTCAGCCTTTGAGACAATTTTCTGCGCCAGTACCAGGATATCGCCATCCAGCAGATCAATCTGCTCCCGATCGAGAGCAGACAGAACGATTTCCGATAGGTCATCCCCCGGTTGAATCAATGGGATGTTTGGGAGAGGTCTCAGATTTAACATCATTGGATTATGTCAATCAATTACCAGCCAGAACAATGGAACAGCATTTAATGATCGTGGCATTAGTTACTAAACGTCTCTTGCGTTGTTTGATCGCTGATTGGGTTTAGCCTTCATGTAAGGATCAGTACTGATCGTGGCATTAGTTACTAAACGTCTCTTGTGTTATTTGATCGCTGATTGGGTTTAGCCTTCTATACAAGGATCAGTAGTTATCGAGACCAGATATTCCGATGCTGGCTGTTTTTACGCCATAATGTTTATTTAAACTGATTAGAATTGAGGTCAGCCCTTCCACGACCACAGCGTTATCCAGATTCCCGGCATAATATGCTCGCATGCCGCCAGCTTCAGCCAGCTTTATAATCTCATGAGCCGCATTTGGATCATCACTGCAGACGAGCACATCCGCTTCAATTGAACCGCCAATATTCTTTCTGAGTGAATGCGCGGGAACATTCTGAAAGGCTGCCACAACTCGAACTTCTGCCCCGACGATATCCTGGGCAATGCGTGCCGCCGATGGGGCTTGAGGTGGTTTTGGAGCTCTAAAATCAATTCGGGCCGTTGTGTCCACCAGAATTTTTCCGGTCAAGTCATCCTTCAAACCCCGAATTGCAGCCTCGTGAGCTGTATACACCACTGTTAATACGCAAATGTCGGCTCTTTGGACTGCATCATTATTTTGTAATCCCCTTATCGTATCGATACCCAATTTCTCATTCAATTCCGACGCGATTCTTTGCGCCTTTTCGAGCTGTCGTGAGCCAATAACGATTGGATATCCAACGTGCGCCCAGCGCATTGCTAACCCAGGGCCTTCTTTTCCTGTACCCCCAATAAGGGCGATGATTGGAAGAGACGCGTTTTCCAAGTTTTCCATATACCACCTTCTTAATATCTCCTTACCCCAATTCCCGAATATCGGAGATTGTGTAGGTTTTCTTGTGTAATTTTTTGTGTGCGTCTGCGACGCACACAAAAAATTACACACATTTCAGTACACAATCATATCGGATGCCAGGGGTGAAGAGAGGATAGATCATTTGTCTACACAAATTGCTGATGATATCGCTCCCATACCTTTGGGGCTAATTCCCAGGCATGTTTGGTTATCGCCTCTTCGTCTAATGTAAGAAGTTGGCGATTGTGCATCAGCACTTTACCATTGACGATCGTTGTGGTAACCATGCTCTCGTTAAAGCCAAAGATGATTTGCCATGGGAGATTTCCTTCATCGAGCGGCGTGTGAGGATGATAATCCACGAAGATTAAGTCTGCGTAGGCACCTGGGCTCAACACACCCAGGGGTGCTTCAGAAAAGAAGACACCTGCCAGCCCTGCATTATTATATACGCCCATACGAACAATATCCATTCCGTTCATGCGGCGTGGGTCGCGATGCCAGAGTTTATGCACCAGATATGCCGTCTTCCACTCTTCCCACATGGTGTGGGAAAATCCATCCGTGCCGATACAGACTGGAGCGCCCGACCGCAGGATACTTTCCACCTCGGCCATGCCGACTCCATTGTTCATATTCGACCTCGGTTGGTGAGTGACCCAGGTATTCGTCTCTGCCAGCAATTCCACCTCACGTGCATCCACGTGAACCGCATGAGCAATTATTGTTTGTGAGCCCAGTATTTGATGGCTCAACAGGCGATCTACCACGCGCTTTCCGGACTTTGCCAGGCTATCATATTCATCCGCCTCGTGCTCGGCGACATGGATATGGAACCCAACATCGTCTGGCGCTGCCTGGCGGCATCTCTCCAGTGTCTTTTCTGATAAAGTCAGGCTGGCATGCAGACCGAATGTAGCAGCTACGCGTCCATCAGCGACCGTTTCTTGCCGGGTGCGCTCGATAAAGCGCATATTCTCTTCTATGCCCGCCACGGCTTTCGCCTCACCGTCACGGTCCGTGACCTCGTAACAAAGCACAGCGCGCAGACCGGAGTTGTCAACCGCTTCCGCAATCACGTCCAGTGAGCCCTCAATCGCATTCGGGGAGGCGTGGTGGTCGATCAACGTGGTGGTACCATGCTTAACAGCGTCTACCAACATGACTTGAGCGGAAGCTCGCACGTCTTCCGTTCGAAGCGATCGGTCTAAAGGCCACCAAAGCTTCTGTAAAATCTCGGGGAAATCCTTCGGCGCAGGACCTGGGATCGCTAACCCGCGCGCAAAAGCACCGTAGAAATGAGTATGTGCGCAGATATTACCCGGCATAACATACTGTCCATCTGCATCGAGCACTTCCGTATCCGGATAGCTGCTCAGCATGTTTTGTTGGGGACCAATCCTTGCTATCTTGCCATCCACGATATTGAGTGCTTGTCCATCCAGCACCCTGTTGGGCTCGTCCCAAGTAATCAGTTTGCCATTTATTATCAACATAAGCAATTTTCCTTATCTAGTACTGGGTCACAATGAATGAGATGGGTGTGTCATTGCGAAGCGGTGCTTTTCCGCAGTAAGCGCAGCGGCGCAATCTCCCCAACAGTGGTGGAGTTTGCTTCGTCGTGCCTCCTCGCAAAGACAAGCAGATTTAATGTATCGTAAGGTCTACCATTCATCAAAATCAGAGTGACTGACCACTCGGTTAGTGTCAATCAAACACAGGTTGCCATCCTGCATCTGCGTGGGCCAAGAATGCATCTCGGATTTGGCTGGGCTGAGTGCGTTCACTCGACAGTGTTTGTGGCATTTCATGAGGTGCAAAGAATCCCACTTCCGAGGTCTCATTACTGGGACGAGCTTTTCCATCGACAATCGCACACAGGAAGATGATTTTATATGCGTGAAATAGCTCCATGGGCTCAATACGGTTAGCATCATAAACACCGATTACTTTACGAGCGCGTACAATAAAACCGGACTCTTCCCAAACCTCTCGTTCGGCTGCCTCAGAGGGCGCGTCGCCAACATCCGCCCATCCCCCCGGCATCGTCCAGCCACCATCCATACGTTCCCTGACGAGCAGCAACTTGCCCTTCATAAAGACCGCCCCGCGCACGTCCACTCGCGGAGTAGCGTAACCGACCTGCTGGTTGAATACATGCACCAGAGATTTCACCTGTAAGGCGGTGTGCTCAGAGATAATTTCAGCCGAGATCTCGGACAGGCGTCGATATCGCTCGCGCTGGTAATCATTTTCCGCGTAGTGCGCCCCAGTCTGGGCCAGCGCCTGGATCTCTCGCGCCCATTGAAGCCACCTCGGAGTGGATTTCACAACCATTGAATGAATCGCTCCCACATTTTTATTAAATCCCTACCCAAGACAACTGTTCGAAGATCACTCTTCGTTCCACCTGCAAAAAGTCCACACGGTCAGCAGCACTATTATAGTACGCATTCGTGATCATACATGCGGGTGCAATGCCATCAACTTCACCTTTAAATAGTGCACCATACAGATCTTCCTCGTTCGGATATTCAACAAGGCTAGAATTAATGAGTCCACTGAATAACCTACTTACAAAAGGAGAAAAGGGGTATATGTGTGCGTGCTGCGCACGCACACATATACCCCTCCCGCCTTGGTTGGCACCTTTTTCCAGCAAAGTCATTAATCTCTTGTGGATAGACTGGGGAGTGGCGACTCTGCTGCAGAGACAAAAGTTGGTCCGTCGTACCGGCAATGAGCCGGGCAGGTCCCGCATCATGGGCGAGAGCGTGCAAAACATCAATTACATTTTGGGCAAAGTGGTAGTTTTCCCAATGCTTCATGGATCGGGGACGTATCCTTACGTCAGTATGAGGATGGAGGCACTTTTCGACGGGAATGATTTCCCGACGCCGCCACAGGTCCCACCTGTGACGACCACCGATCCGGGCAGTCATATTTTAACACGAATTTTAATTTACGAAGCGGGCAGTAGTCTACAATCCGCTATGCTTTGTTATAATAAATCCATTCCATTTATGGAGCATTCAAACCCATCAGGAGAAAACAATGAGCGACCAACTCACAGCAGCGCTTAACTACGCAAAAGAATCACGTGACCAAACACTGGAAGATCTAAAAAAATTGGTAAGCATACCATCCATCTCGACGGATCCTAAAGCCGAAAATGATATTAAACGAGCAGCAGAATGGATCGAGAATCGACTTCGGAGCCTTGGCATGCATAACGTGCAAACCTTTCCCACTCCCGGACATCCAGTTGTGTACGGTGAATGGTTAGGCGCGGGTGCCGGAAAGCCCACCGTCTTAATATACGGGCACTATGATGTTCAACCTCCAGAACCACTCGAACTTTGGGAAAGTCCCCCTTTTGAACCAACACAGCGAGAGAATAACCTTTACGGGCGGGGCGCATCCGATATGAAAGGCCAGCTTATTGTGGGTCTCAATTCTGTAGAAGCCGTAAAAAAAACGGGCCAACTGCCAATAAACGTAAAGTTTATTATCGAGGGTGAAGAGGAGGTCGGGTCACCCAATTTGGGCCAATTCATCACCACCCATAAAGAATTGTTGTGGTGTGATTATGCAATTAATTTAGATGGTGGAATTATTGGACCCGAGACACCCACCATCACCTACGGTCTGCGCGGTCTGGCATACTTCGAAATTCGTTTATCCGGTCCTGACCACGACCTTCACTCCGGAGTTTATGGCGGAGTAGTCCACAACCCGGCTCAGGTTTTATGCGAATTGATCGCCGGTATGCATGACGAACACGGACGCGTCACACTACCCGGATACTATGACAGTGTACAGCCCGTCGATGAGCAAGAACGCGCGGAATTAGCCCGTTTGCCCATGGACGAAAACTTCTACTTGAAACAGACCGGCGCTCCAATGCTGTACGGTGAGGCAGGATATTCTCCAGTAGAACATAGTGGTGTAAGACCAACTTTAGAGGTCAACGGTCTGCTTTCTGGCTTTACCGGTGAGGGTGCTAAAACCGTTTTACCAGCCAGAGCCATGGCGAAAATATCGATGCGTCTGGTTCCTGATCAGGATCCAAATATGGTTCACCAACAATTGGTTAAATACCTGGATGCTCACGCACCAACAACAGTTCAATGGGAAGTAGACCTGATCTCTGGCTCGCCTGCCTCGATCACCAGCCGTGACTTCGTCGGTGTAAATGCGCTGAGCAAAGCGCTTGAAGATACCTGGGGAAAGCGTCCGGTATTCCGGAGAGAGGGCGGAAGCGTACCCGTCGTGGGACAAATGCAAGAAATTCTGGGTATCGATTCGGTATTGACCGGATTTGGTCTGCCGGACGACAATTTACACGCTCCCAACGAGAAAATTCATCTACCCACTTTTTATCGAGGTATAGAAACAATGATTCGTTACCTGAACATTTTAGGGGAAACTGACTGAAGGAGTTAAGAAAATTCTCAGAGTTGTCGTGACTGGGGTTGACGGGCACAAGACTCACTCTTACAATCATCTATTATGAGCGATGAAATAACAACTTACGGCGGTCAAGCCGTCATTGAAGGCGTAATGATGCGCGGCTCGCAGGGTGTAGCTATTGCCATGCGTGCACCAGACGACAATATTGTCATCCACACCGAAGCTTTATCTGGCATCTACAAAAGTAAGCTGATAAAAATCCCCTTCTTGCGTGGCCTCATAGCACTGTGGGATGCGCTCGGCCTCGGCACGCGCGCGCTGACTATCTCGGCAAATACACAGACCGGCGAGGAAGAAGAAATCGAAGGTTTTGCCCTGTACGCAACGCTTGGATTCTCGCTCGCTTTTGGAGTGGCTTTGTTCTTCTTAGCACCCGCCTTGCTTGGAGGTTTAGCCGAAAACCTGATCGATTCGGATGCGGCTGCCTGGATAGGCAATCTATTGGAAGGGCTTGTTCGCCTGGTCATCCTTATTGGCTATATCTGGCTGATCGGTAGACTGCCCGACATCCAGCGTGTGTTCGCATATCACGGAGCCGAACATAAGACAATTAACGCTTATGAAGCCAGTGCTGAACTTAATCCGGTCAATGTCTCCAATTATTCCTTGGAGCATCCTCGATGCGGGACAGCATTTCTACTCACATTGGTGGTGTTCTCCGTAATTATTTTCAGCCTCCTTGGACCGCTGCCGCTTGGCCTGCGGCTGGCCAGCCGAATATTGTTTATTCCAGTCATTGCGGGTATTGCTTATGAGTACATTCGCTGGACGTCACGGCATATGAACTCGCCTATTGTACGTGCCTTGGTTAAGCCAAATTTGGCGCTGCAGCATCTCACAACCCGGGAACCCGATCTTGATATGCTGGAAGTTTCTATAACAGCATTCCAAGCTATGCAGAGGCAAGAACACCACGATTATGCGACAGAAAATCCAATCAGCTTGTAAGTTCCGATGTACTGATCAGGCTATCGTGCTTTGGCAAGGATCAAGGGTTCATTTGAAAGCAGGCAGCGGCAGCCTTGAAAAATTCTGGTTTGTTCCGACGACGATCAATTCTTTCTGAATTATCAGGTTTGACTGAATACAAATACCCTCCATGATTGTGTACTGAAATGTGTGTAATTTTTTGTATGCGTCTGCGACGCATACAAAAAATTACACAAGAAAACCTACACAATCCCCTCCATCAATACGGATGGAAGTAGACCATATGGCCTCGCACACTATAACTGGAAAAATAGCCTACTTAGGAACTACCATATTTTTCCTCATCGGGCTGCTGCTATCAGGGTGCTCACAAACATCCGAAACACCAACATCTTCCCCAGTCCCAACCTCAACACAAATCCCCACCGAAACCAGCTCCCCTCTTCCTGATTTGATCGTTAAGTCTGTATCTATCGATCTTGGATCAGGTGACCAATGTGATGACACAACCTTCTGGCTAGGGATCCGTGTGAAAATTGAAAACCTGGGTGAAGCTGCTGCGGGACCATTTGTTGTGGATGTGAACGGTACTCAGAAGTACGTATCAAGCGGTTTAGACCCCGGTAAAGTCGTGTATTTACGTTTTCCCAATTTCCAAGAACAAACTGAGGTATGGGTCGACTCTGCAGCACAGGTTGAGGAAAGTAGCGAAGACAATAATAAAAGCTCCGAGCGTCTCATTACACCAACCTTATCTCCCAGATGTCTCCAAACACCCGGCAGTACTGCTCCCGAATTAGAACCCGCAGCCATTCTGGAAGGGCACACGGCGAAAGTCTGGAGTATAGATTTCGCTCCAGATGGCAATCTGCTGGCTTCTGGTTCGGTAGACAACACCTTGCGTCTCTGGCTGGTAAAAGATGCCGCCCTCCTGAGGACGATGCAAGGACATCCCTTCCCCATCTACACGCTGGCATTTTCTGCTGACGGAACAGCGCTGGCTACCGGATCCAGCGATGGGCTGATCCGTCTCTGGCGGGTATCGGATGGTCGCCTGGATGCTGTACTGGAAGGCCATGCCGGCTGGCTCAAGGACCTGGACTTCTCTCCGGATGGAAAAAGGCTCGCCTCCATTTCGGAAGATTTCACAGTCCGGATATGGCGTTTAGCAGATAACAGGCTGATAAAAACAATTGACGAAGGCATGTCATCCATTAACGACATCACTTATTCACCGGATAGTAATTATTTAGCCTGGGCGGAGGAAGACGGCAGCCTGCGGCTATGGGATGTCCAAAACAGCGCCTGGTTATTCATCCTGCACAGCACACAACCCGCAAGGAGTGTTGCATTTTCACCTGACGGTAATTTATTAGCCTCGGGTTACGCTGATGGCACCATCCGCATTTGGCGATTAGATAATGGCGAACAATTGTATACAATGGATGACCACAGCGACAGCGTATCGTGCCTCGCTTTCTCCCCTGATGGTCAGTGGTTGGTCACTGGTTCCGTCGATCAAACGCTGCGCTTATGGCGAGCGCAAATTGAAGAGCTGGAATTCTCGCTTGAATACATATTAGCAGGACACGCCAGCCCGGTACATAGTGTTGCTTTTTCTCCCGATGGGGCTCTGATAGCATCTGGTTCAGACGATCACAACATTTTATTTTGGACCGTACCTGAAGAATAGATCTGATTAGCCGAAGACGTAAATCATATGCAGCGTAAAAAGGTATCTACACTTATCCTGCTTGGTGTCTCCTGTGTCGTGTGTGCCGCACTAGTTATCGGTGGTGCAGCAATCTGGTACAGGGTACGACCACAGCCCGCAGAAAAAAACGAGACTATCTTCCAGGGAATAACCTACCTGCGGGATGTACGCCAGTCTCCCCGTCCTATGGTCATTCACAAGGTCACAATTGTTCTGAACGAACCCGGGATATCTTTCCTTGTCACACCCGGAGATCCACAGGCAGTTTTACCCCTAAAAGCAAGCACAACTTCGAAATTTCTGGATGATTTTGATCTGCAGCTGGCAATCAATGGAGATGCATTTTTACCCTGGCTTTCAAACGGCGTCCTGGATTATTACCCACACTCAGGCGATCCTGTCGAACCGGTTGGATTCGGGGCATCACGCGCAGAGGTTTATTCTCTACAAACGGATGATGAACCCGTACTCTACATCTCTCGCACGAACCAGGTCCAATTTAACCAGCCACCCGGAAAAATCTACAACGCCATCTCCGGTAATCTAATGCTGGTAGAGAGAGGAAAAACTCTCAAAGACATGCACGATGTCCCTCAACCACGCACTGCAATCGGCATCGACAAGAACAGGCGGCATATGATAATTGTCGTTATCGATGGTCGCCAACCTGGTTACAGCGAGGGCGCAACATTGAGAGAATTAGCCGAAATGATGGTCGAATTCGGGGCTTTCTCTGCCATGAACCTGGATGGCGGCGGGTCCTCCACCCTGGTCAAAGAAGGAGTGCTCCATGCACCGGATTTGCTCAACTCCCCCATCGAACACCAAATCCCGGGGCGCCAACGCGTGATAGGCAACCATCTGGGAGTTTACGCGAAGCCAGCGGTTGGCGATTGAACGCTTATTCCCCTATCAACTGCACAACCAGCTCACGACGACGAGGTCGGTTATCAAAATCCACGTATATGATCTGCTGCCAGGTGCCCAATGTCAGGTGACGGTCAACGAATGGAACAGTGAGTGAGGGTTTTAGCAAAGCCGCGCGGACATGGCTGTGCCCATTGCCATCCCCCCATCTAGCATTGTGTTCATAATGCCGGTCTGGCGGCACAATTTCATCAAACAGGCGACGAAGATCACTAATGCACCCCGATTCAAACTCGATTGTCGTTAGCCCGCTGGTTGAAGAGGGGCAGAATATGGTCACAATGCCGCTCGTCAGATCCAGTTCATGAACTGCCCTGGAGACCTGGCTTGTGATATCTTGCACATCCGCATCCCCACGGGTTGATAAAGTGATAGATGTAGTTTTTACAGTCATCGATTCATTTCTCCACAGTGATTAAAGATTTGACGATTATTGTATTATATAATGTTTACTTCAGCACATCCTGGCGTAAACTATAACGAATAAAGTAAAGATCATTCTAACTTGCACCATATGTTCTCCCGAGTTGACGATGTGAAACCCTCACGGTAGAATGTTAGCCCCGTTGGAAAAAAACATGCCGGTAATATTAATATTGCGAGATAAAGAATACGAAGTAAAGCCAGGAATGACGTTGCGTCATTCTCTGCTAAAAGTCAATCTCCAGCCTGAAGCTCACCTTGCAACCAGGGATGGTCAGATGATAACGGAAGAGGAGATTTTATGGGAGGGGGAGAAAATTAGATTAATTGCTGTAATTTCAGGGGGATAAGATGAAATGTCGTAAATGTAGAGATAAAGCCGTAATCAACATGCGCCAGCACAGACTTGCGTTGTGCAAGGAGCATTACCTTGATTGGCTCCCAGAACAAATTGAGAAATTTATCAAAAAATACAGCATGTTCACGCCGCATGACCGCATCCTGGTGGCGGTCTCCGGAGGGAAAGACTCACTCGCACTGTGGGATATCCTCATTCGACTGGGCTACCAGGCAGATGGTCTATATATTGGGCTGGGGATCGAAGGTGGGATTGGTTATTCAGAACAATCACAGCTGCATACGGAACAATTTGCCGATCAGCGTGGTCTTAATCTTCATGTCGAAAGTATCCCCCAGAATTACGGTCTATCGATCCCAGAGATGTTCAAACGAACATTACGAGGCAACAAACCCTGCTCGGTGTGCGGCTTGACGAAACGTCATGTAATGAACCGCGTGGCTCGTGATGGTGGCTATAACGTACTGGCAACCGGTCACAACCTGGATGACGAGGCCGCTGTACTTTTTGGGAACACCCTGCAGTGGCTATCAGGTTACCTGGTGCGTCAAGGACCGGTACTGGAAGCCAGCCATCCCGGTCTCGCGCGTAAAGTGAAACCGCTATGCCGTTTCTACGAACGCGATATGGCTGCATACGCCCTATTACGCGGCATCGAATACGTCTACGATGAATGTCCTTATGCAGTGGGGGCGAAGTCGATCTACTACAAAGAAGTTCTGAACAAACTAGAAGCCGATCGACCTGGGGCAAAGCTCACTTTCTACCTCTCGTTCCTAAAAGCCAAGCAAAAAGGTCTCTTTGCTCCCGACGCAGATACCAACAAAGTAGATTTACACACCTGCCCTACTTGCGGACAACCCACAACCGCTCCTATAGATTGCGCATTTTGTCGATTGACCGCTGCAGTTTCTACAAGCGACTGATTTATCAAGTCCCGATTGCCGGTGACCGTTGTTAATCCAGACCCGGCCTCCAACGGTTAAAGTTCCATCAGTATAGGATAATCCATGTCCCAAACTCACCCCAGCCAAAACGGAACAGAAGTCTCAAGGAAAGTTCCCGGGTTTCCCCTCTCTCAGGTCGGCATAATCGCTGTCGCATCATATATCGGTGCACAAATGCTCGCTGATATCGCCAGCCTGAAAATCGGCGTAGTGATGGGATTAGCTGTCGATATGGGAACTTTCATCTATCCGATAACATTTACGTTGCGTGACGTCGTTCACAAAATTCTGGGGAAACGAAACGCCCAGACAATGGTGGTCTCCGCCGGGGTCATCAACCTGTTTATGGCAATTTACCTGACGTGGGCAGCCAGTGTACCCAGTGACCCAAACTGGGGGTTAGGAGAATCCTTCAGCGCAATCCTCGGTCCGGTATGGCGTATCGTCCTCGCCTCGATTGCTGCCGAGGTGATCAGCGAATTACTAGACACTGAAATATATCAATGGTTTGTTACCCGCGTTAGCACAAATCACCAGTGGGCGCGCGTGGTTCTGAGCAATTCAATCAGCATACCAATCGACAGCTTAATATTTTCAGTTGGCGCTTTTGGGGGGGTGCTGCCCTGGGATGTGGTATGGCAGATCTTTACTTTCAACATGGTGGTCAAATTTGTTGTTTCCATCGCCAGTATCCCCCTCATCTACATGGTGCCTGACCGGGTGAACGAGTGACTACTGATCCTTGCATTGAAGGCTAAACCCAATCAGCGATCAAACAACCCAAGAGACGTTTAGCAACTTATGCAACGATCAGCAATTATGGTTCCGTCAAACACCAGAATTCCGAAAGAATTGCTCGCAGGCAGAACTCGAGTACCTCGAAATTTGAGGATTCCTTTGGGCGGTACATAGAAATATAAAAAGAAGTCCCATCTATGTGAGACTTCCTTATTGTGCCTTGATGTAAAATTATGCCCGGCAACGGCATGGGTTTACCTTCCGGGGTCAGGCTAAATTCAGATAACGTTCGATTTCCCAATCGGTAACCCGCATGCGGTAATCTTCGATCTCGGCCCACTTCGCTTTGCGGAAGTTTTCGTACACGTCCGTCCCCAGTGCCTCTTGCAAAACTGGATCACCTTCCAATTCCCTGATGGATTCCGCTAGAGATCCAGGCAGCTCGGCGATTTGTCTCGCCGCGCGTTCCTCGGATGACAGCTTGTAAACGTTAACGTTGTTCATCGGATCGGGACACGGCAGGTCATTATCGATCCCATCCAGGGCCGCCGCTAACATCACGCTGAACGCCAGGTATGGATTGGCCGAGGGATCCGGGAAACGCAGCTCCGCACGTACAGATTTCTCCCGTCCTGCTGAGTAGTGAGGGATGCGTATCAAAGCCGACCGGTTGATCTGCGCCCATCCGACGTACACTGGCGCTTCATAACCAGGAACCAGTCGTTTGTATGAATTCACCGTCGGAGCAACGACAGCTGCCATTGCACGTGCATGTTTCAATTGACCGGCAATAAACTTGTAAGCCAGGCTGGATAGATAAAACTTGTCGTCCGATCCATAGAACAGGTTTTCCCCGTCGGGACCGTACAGCGATTGGTGACAGTGCATACCGGAGCCATTTATTCCATAAATCGGCTTCGGCATAAAGGAACCAATCAACCCGTGTTGTTCGGCGATTGCCTTGACCGTGTATTTCATAGTAATGACATTATCTGCCGTCTGAAGGGCATTCGCAAAACGAAAATCAATTTCATGCTGACCCAACGCCACCTCATGGTGCCCCATCTCAATTTCCAACCCCATGCCTCGTAATACTTCCATCAGTTCTGTCCTCACACGGACCGCCTCATCGTTGGCAGAGAAATCGAAATAACCACCGACATCATGTGGAACCGGGTGGATCATCTGTGGGCCGTTGCGCTTGAATAAGAAAAACTCAGGTTCTGGACCTACGTTAAAAGTCCAGCCGCGTATTTCTATGCGCGCTAATGTTCGCTTGAGAGTCCCTCGAGGGTCACCAGGGAACGGGCTGCCATCGGGTTGGTAAATGTCGCAAAAAACCCGTCCGCGTCGCGCTTCTGCTGGGCTCCAGGGTAATACCGCATAGGTGCTTGGGTCAATTACCAGCCTCATATCACTTTCTTGTATGCGGGCAAATCCCTCCACCGAAGAACCGTCAAACCAAATTCCATCTTCCAGGGCAGTCTGCGCTCGATGAGCGGGGATATCGACACTTTTAACTACTCCTGTCACATCGGTAAACTGTAATGAAACAAACTTGACATCGTCCTCTTTTACGCGAGCCAAAAAATCACTGCTATCCATGATAATCACCTTCCGAAACTGTAAGTTTAACGGCGCAGATTATTACAAATTACGCAAATGCAATCCACAGTGCCATGTGTGGTATATTGGTACAATAAGCGTCTATTTTATCATTTTCTACGGAAAATAAACACCTCATGTTTATTCTACCTAAATTTTCCTTCCAGGGTGAGTGGTCCACGACCGAACACATCTTTTATTGCGCAGTTTAATAATCAGGGGATCAAGGGTGTATGGGGAATTTCCCGAACCACCTTTGTTACACTCCCATTGGGACACTCCCATTGGGACACTCCCTTCAGCGTGCACGCATGTGCATCTGACCTGAGCGGATCAACTCTCTTGGAAAAAACTTCAGAATAAACTTCAAAGGAATCAAATAGAGGTTCAGATAGCTTAAACTGTTCTAATCCATACCCGGATATCATCCTGGTAGAATCAATGCACTTGTGTGATACTTATCACCAGGGGAGTGGTTGGGTCCCGGTGGGCTCCCCGGTCTTCAAAACCGGTGGCGGGTCGCGTTGCGGGCCGCGGTGGGTTCGACTCCCATCCACTCCCGCCTATTTAATTCGTTATTTCTGGCAGCCGATTTTTGAAAATAATGCCAGAAAAATGAAACTATTTTCGAAGTTTATCGGACGAACGAGAAGCGCAAACAAACACGAATCTGCACTCGCAAATCAAAAACTTGACACCTAACCCGGATAAACCGGAACCATAAAGTAATGAACTTTGCATTTTCTTGCTCATTGTACAAGAATTTAACTGGTTAGGAACTATGTATCCTCTAGAAAACGAGCAAATTACTCCCATTGTTGCGCGGGTATTAAATATCGAAGATATCACCACCGGTGGTGCTGAGGACAAATACCTCTTCCGTTATCGCGGCAAACTCTACGGAGAATCTTCAACCTCATACGCACAGCTATCCGATAACCTGCGCCCATTCGACATCACCCCCATGTTCCGTGATGAGGATGGGACGCATACCATTTTGCTTATGGATGGCACAGTCAAACCAAGTCCGTCCAAAAAATGGGTCAACTTGGTACTTTTCCTACTTACTATCCTGAGCATGATCGTTGGATACACCTGGTGGTTCTCAGGACTGCCGGTTCTAGATGGTGAGGCGATAACAGTGGCAATCGTCCTAGACAGCCTAAAAGCCGGCATGTTCTTCACGGTAAGCATGCTGGCGATACTGCTGGCGCACGAATTTGGTCACTACTTCGCAGCCCGCTACCACCGCACAAGCGTTACTTTACCTTATTTCATACCTTTTCCAATCAGTCCTCTGGGAACATTAGGGGCCTTTATTCGATTGAAGGAACCACCCAGGAACAAACGTATTCTCTTGGACATTGGAATCGCTGGTCCCATTGCAGGATTGATCGTCGCAATCCCAATCTTATTACTAGGGCTCTCCCTTTCCAGCGTTGAATTGATTACGGTAGCTCCAGGTCAGGGTATCCAAATGGAAGGCAACTCCATCCTATACCTGCTGTCTAAATACATCGTCTTTGGTCAGTTATTACCTGCTCCCAGTTCATACGAGGGTTTGAACCCTATCCTGTATTGGGTACGCTATTTCTTTACAGGTCAACCTTTTCCTGTCGGGGGATTGGATGTGATCATCAGCCCGATTGCCTGGGCCGGATGGGCTGGTCTGTTGGTGACTGCCTTAAATCTCATACCCGCCGGGCAGTTGGACGGCGGTCACATCAGCTACGTACTATTCGGCAAACGCATAACGAAATTCCTACCTGTCATTTTAGTAATTTTAGTTATCCTCGGATTTTTCGCATCAAGTTGGTGGTTATTCGCGGCCTTGATATTCTTGCTGGGTCGATTTCATGCCGAACCACTTGACCAGATAACTCCTCTGGATTCGCATCGAAGAACCCTTGCCATTATTGGGCTGGTGCTGTTCTTCCTGGTGTTCACACCCGTCCCACTAATCATGTATACTTCAGGTGGCTGACAAAAATATATTTCGATAACCACTCATAGGGAGGGAAACCGATTGTGTACTGAAATGTGTGTAATTTTTTGTGTGCGTCTGCGATGCACACAAAAAATTACATAAGAAAATCTACACAATCGGGAAACCAAGATATGAAGTACTTAGTTAAGCTGGTCTTCTTGTTCAGTTTTATCCTGGTTGCTTGCTCTTCCCAACCACCTGCCACAGCTGCACCCACCCAACGAATTGTTTCTAGTGCTACCAATACACCCCTCCCAACAGCAACAATCACGCCAACAGATACACCTGCACCCATTCCCACGCAAACACTGGAAGAGAGTACCCCGGTAAAACCTTCCGTCTTCCTCATATCCTGGGATGGAGGTCGAGCAGACATGGTCTACGACTGGATGGCCGCAGGTCAGCTGCCGAACTTCGCCAACCTGGCCGCCAACGGGGTACGCGCAGAATACGCCATCACGGTCGACCCATCGCTGACCGCCAGCGCACACAACAGCATCTCCACCGGCTCCTACCCCAATCGAACGGGGATCGTCTCGAACGCCTTTCACAACCCGAATGACTCATTCTACTGGTACCGCCAGGGGTTCTTTGAACCGTTAGACGACGCTGAACCGGTTTGGGCGACTGCATCCCGCGCCGGTCTCACCAGCGCCGCGCTATTTTTCCCGGGAGGATCGCCATCTTTCCCCGCACAGACCGCCGATTACACCATCGGCTACGGCGTACGAGACGCTTATTCCAGACAGGTAAAAGTACAAATGGCACCTTTTGAGGACGATTGGGCGGGTAGCGCGCCAGAGACCTTCAGCCCCCCATACCAGGGGTCATTCGTAATCCCTGAAGTGGCGCGCGTTCATGTTTACCTTTACGATCCCACCGATGATGGAGTGCCAAATCATGACGCGGTTTTATTAAATATCGAGCGCCGTTTTGAACCCGACATACCGGCTGTGCATGCGGGTCAGTGGTCCCCGCTGCACCTGGTGAAATCAACATCCTCCGGGGCAGATTTCCTGGTACAGAACATTGATCTTGAGCGGGCCGTTCCCGAGGTAACTCTGTTTCATTCCGCTGTGTACCACAATACAGCCGCGCCTCGTGAACTGCTTGAAGAGTTAAATGACAAATTTGGTTTCTTCCCAGCAGGGGCGGACTCCTACGCGCTCGAGCACGGCTGGATCACCGATGAAGACTATCTCACCATGCTCGAACGGGCCTCTGCCTGGATGGCCGAAGTATCTGCCTGGGTGTACACGACCTACCAGCCTGATTTATTGATGACCTGGCAGAACAACTTCGACTCAGCCGGACACGTCTGGTTTTTAAACAACGAGCGCCAGCCGAACTATTCTCCCGAGTTGGCTGCCCGGTACGCGGATTATTACGCACAAGCTGCGGTTGCAGCCGATCGAGCCTTGGACATTATGCTGGACGTAATTGACCTGGAGCAGACCACCTTAATAATGGTCAGCGATCACGGTATGGCCCCCGTCCACACAACGGTCTACGTGAACACCGTCCTGGAATGGGCCGGGCTTCTCAGGCTGGATAATCGAAATTATATCGATGTCGACAGAAGCCGAGCCTTCGCCGTTGTCTCCGGCGGCGCTGTGCATGTGTATATCAATCTGCTGGATCACGAGAGGGATGGTTTCGTGAGTCCGGAGGCGTATTCCGGCGTGCAGGCGCAAATCGTTGATGCGCTCGTTTCGCTGACCGATCCGGATACCGGCGAACTTGTTTTCCAACGCGTTTTCCGCCAGGATGAGCTAAGCTTTATCAATTTAGACCACCCGAATGCCGGAGATGTATTCGCTCAGGTGAACCCGGGCTATGTACTAGATGGCTGGCGAGGAAAAAACCGCATTTTCGAACCTGCCAATTATTACGGGCAGCACGGTTATGACAGCGCCTTACCAGAGATGCATGGTTTATTCATCGCTGCCGGCGCGGGCGTACCGCGTACCGGTGAGGTAATCCCGCCCATCAGCGTGGTCGACTACGCCCCGACGATCGCACAAATCCTCGGTTTCGAGCCTGCCCCAACCGTAGACGGTACCCCAATCCTGGCCCTGATAAAACACGAATGAGAACGAATGACACATATATTTATAGCCATTAATACCCATTCGTGATATTCGTATATTCGTGTTTAAGAATATTTTTACTCGTAATGTGTTAGAAACGTGTATAAATCGCCTTGTGGGTGGATATAAAAACTTGCCAAACATTATTATACGCGCTATAATTTCTGTTTGTTGAGAGTCCATTTATTGGCAATTTTATAGGAGTCCTATGCCAATCTACATTTATCGGTGTGAAAACTGCGGTGTGCAGTTTGATCGCCGTCAAAAATTTAGCGATCCACCATTGACACGCTGCCCTGAGTGCGAAAAAAATGCGCTCCGCAAGGTATACCAGCCCGTCGGTATCGTGTTCAAGGGTTCGGGGTTCTATTCCACGGATCACCGCTCGCCGTCCGGGAATGGACGCAATCAGAGCGGGTCAAAGTCCGAAGAAAAGGAGAGCGAATCCAAATCCAGTGAGTCGAAGTCCACTGAGAAAGAGAGTAAATCATCCAAGAA